>Ga0325411_1000444_pt1 | contig 43168 bp, 14 predicted proteins | sample PopdelMetagenome_13_FD_206181 | JGI IMG/M metagenome (GOLD analysis project Ga0325411, IMG submission 206181) | Populus deltoides microbial communities from Bellville, Georgia, United States - Xylem-PdIQD-R4 | ecosystem: Host-associated > Plants > Phyllosphere > Stem > Wood/Secondary xylem...
TATTATGAGAGGAACTTGATTTGTTGTCAATATAAGTTAGCATCATGAATACCTGATAAAATTTATAAGTATGGTGTTACGTAAATAAGATGATTAATATGATTATGTTGATAATTTATAAAGAGTTTATACTTTACTTATCTCTAATACTATTAGTGGATCCTCTAACCTTGACATTTGTTTTTATCATTGTTTAATCTTCACATTTATCTTACATCTCAAAGTCCTCTTTAACTCATCATCACCATCATCATCATCTTTATTGTTGTTCTCATTATTATTATTATTATTATTATTATTATTATTATTATTTATATAGTTCACCTCCCTATGGTTCGACCCCGGTCTTGCCGGGTTATTTATTACTGTGACACTCCTGCACTTAGGATAAAACATCAACTCTTTGATCGTGTCATCGATCCCACAAGGAAGATTTAGTTCAAATTTTTATGCTAGACAATATGTAATTTAGAGGGGGTTGAGGTTATCTAGGCTATAGCAAAATTAAATAATCAAGCTAAATTAAATAAATCAGAAAATTATCAAGAGAACAAACCTTGGTTTCAAATAGACGTCCACCTACGAAAATCAAAATCGATCATTGAAATGATATATCAATTTATATTCTGAATATTTATCTTCTCTTAATGTTAGTTAGTTAACCGATCCGCAGTGTAACTAACCCTAACCATCAAACAACCATAATGTCTACACTAGTAATTTAATTGAATAACAGCCTTAAGAACTAGATAAGTTGATTAATCTAGACACATAATTGCCTACAGTACATGTTTGACTTGATCAAATGTTTTCCCTAAGATTAATAACATAGATTCACTATGATTATTAAACTCAGTTGCTTCACAAGTTTATATACCATAACTCCGGTTTTCATAGCAAACTTAGCAATATATTGTTTACAATAATAACTTATAGTCCGCTCTAGCAATTAAAATAAACAATCATAGGAAATAAGCATAGGAAAACAAACATATTCATCATATAAACTGAAAGGAAAAGGTAAAATAAATCTCACGGTTCTTGAAATCCGAAGGTTTCTGTGTCCTTACAAAAAAAAAGAGAAAAGCTTAGCCTTGCATGTTTATTGAACAACTAATCAAAAGGGAAAAAATGCATGATTTCAGGTTTTTAGAGAAAAAGGTGTGTTTTTCTTCTCTTTTATGGTTGCCCCCCTTTCCTTTCTCTCTTTCTTTTTATTTGATAGGAAACCATAATCCTCCTTTCCTACAAAATAGTCCTTTCCTACGTAGATAATTTACATTTAAGCATTTCAATAACTATTTTTCTAAAAAAAGAGAAATGGCCTTGCGTAAAATCTTCAAGCTTTGACTTTGGACTTAGAAGAGCTAAATTGCTGAAATAAAAACTTGGATGTTGATTTGGATGCTTTGAGAAGTACTTTGGACTTATTTCTTCACAAAACCTGTCTGCTGGTAGAATTCATATGTCATTTAAGAAAACTCATATCTCTCTCATATGAGCTCCTTTTCTTCTAAACTTTGGTAGGCTGATAGGTCTTCGAGTCAGGAATCCAAAAAAATTAAGTTTGCATTTAATGAACTTCTCTAGCTCAAGATATTCAAGTCGGAATGGCCAAAGGTCAACACTAGCAAAATGCAAGATTTGTCTTTGAAGGCTGCGATACCCATGCTATTTCTCTTTTATTTTTCTTGTCATATATGTATAGAAAGTATAGACGTTAGCTTTCTAATTCCACTAGAATCACTTCATTTCGACCTCTAGAACTCAAGCTCTGCACAAAACATTGTTTGGAGGTCAAATTTGTCAATTATCTCCAATTTACTTCTTTTTGAATCTTACATCCAAAAGTACCTTTAAAACATAAAACAATGAATATTAAGGCATTTTATATATAAAATATAGGCAAAATACTAGATAAATATGGGTAAAACTATCAAATAATATAGTTGCATCAATGTCAATATGATGTAATGTAAATGTATGAATATGAAAACATAATATTATGGACATGTGTATTGAGTATTTGTCTTATAGGAATGTTGATTTACGAAAACTATATTTGTATGATGCCATGATAAGGAAAGGAACCTAATTACTAATTCATAGAATGTCATTGTGAGAAGTATCAACAACCTAAATAAAAAAAATTCCATCGATTTTGGCTTTGAAAAAGTCGGGTCGTTACAGTTGGTATCATAGCGCTTGGTTAAAATCCTAAGGATTGATGATAATAAAGTTGTTGTGATCTATTTCAGGATGGTACGCACCTAACAAGGCACTCACACTGAGCCACCCTACGTAGAAATAAGAAGTAGAGGCCAAAATGCCCAAGATTGGCAGGATGAGGATCCATTTGATGATACTATTTCCTACATTCCGGGAAGAGCATCAGAGTCCTTATAAGAAAGAACTGCATAATCTAAAGAAGAACGGGTACCAAATCAGATGGAAGAAGTACCCTCAACAAGGATGGGACAACAAGAAAGAACAGAGGCACATCCCTCGACAATTCCAACGGGGGTGCCCCTACCTTATACTAATCTGAGGCTTCTAGCTCAGATACTTAAGACAGTGATGGAGGGCATGACTTACTCTATGACACAAGTGCCTCTAGTCATACAGATTCCATAGGCAGCCCTTGGGATTGTCCCGGCCACGGCAACATGGTGTTACTTGTATGCTTGGTTAAAAGTATGAGGAAAATGGGTTGCGAACCATACATGGGGGAACAAGATGTAGAGATAGTTGAGAGGTGGATAAGGAAAGTGAAGAAGAATATGATTCGGATTAATATACCCGAGGACTTACATGTAAATTGTGTCAGTCAGTTGTTGCCTGATCGGGCTATAACATGGTGGTAAACTGTTCAACTGAGGCGTGCAACCGAAACACTGACCTGGAACAACTTCAAATCCAATTTTAAAAATCAATTTTATTCCAGATACCATCATAAGGTGAAGGAATAAGAGTTCTTGGCATTAACACAGGATGGCATGTCAGTATTGGAGTATGAAAAGAGATTTCATGATCTCTTACTGTTTGCCCCGCATTACGTTCCCACTAAAGAATATATGATTGAGAAGCTGAGAGATGGGTTTCGACAAGAATTAAAGCAAGGGTTGATCGCTGTACAATTCAAGTTAGTGAGAGAAATGATCGAGGCAGCACAAGCTCTAGAAGCTTGTATTGGAGAAGGCCAACAGGGGCATCACAGAGTAGGGAAAAAGAGAGAAGGGAAAGGGTGGAGTGTTTGAGGCATCCAAGAAAAGGGGAATAGTAGCAGTATCATTCCACCACCATTTAAGATGAAGAGTGATAGTTATAGATGGAGAAACTATCAGTATTTAGGGCAAGGATGTCATTACTGCGGTGAAAAAGGCCATTATAAGAAGGAATGTCCTAACAGAAACATTAGGCAAACAAAGAGTATGCAGCAGCCAACTCAAAGTTACCAATAATCCGTCACAGTGAATAGGTCGGTGAGGTTTTCCCAATTAAAAGCAAACCCCAACCGATAAAGGCTAGGGGCATAAAATGACTGGACTCCAGGAAGAGTCTTCCACTTGACAAAGGAAGAGGTTAGGGTTGCATCCGATGTGGTAGCAGGTACACTGCCAATAAATAACTTTCATATGCTTGTGTTGTTTGAACTGGGTGCTACCCACTCATTTATTACTAGGAGAATTGTTACAAAATATGGGGAAGAGAGATGAAAATAATATAAAAAGGGGTTCAAAATTGGAACTCTAACAGGAAACAGGGTATGAAATAGAAGTAAACCTTATGCCCTTAGAATTACATGATTTTGATATAATTCTAGGCATGATTCGTTGAGTAAGTACAAGGCCAAATAGACTGCTATACTAAAACTGGTACGTTCCAATTACCGAGGGTTTTGTAGTTAGTAATAATGCCTCAAAGAAAGGACTTGGGTGTGATTGATATAACATAGGGAAGTGACCGCTTATGTGTCAAGACAGTTAAAGACTCACGGAGACAATTACCTGATACACGACCTGGAGTCGATTACTATAGTATTTGCTATAAGAGTCTGGAGGCACTATCAATATGAGTCCCTTTAATTTCGAGGACAAAATTTATATCATGATGGGGGAATGTAAACACCCAACAAAAAAAGTACAACCAGAAATGACTCCACCGTCGCTGCCAATTTTTGAATCGACAGCAACATAATTTTTCATTGTCATTTCTGAATCAACAGCGACACAGTTTTTACTGTTGATTTTTAAATCAGCAACGGCATAGTTTCAGAAATTGGTAATGACATTGTAAAACCCGATAAAAATTAGTGTTGACAGGCCTATCCTAGAGGAGAATTAGAATAGAAACCAATCTAAGATAACTCAAAAGGGGGATAAGGACAACCCTTGTCAAGCACCCAAACACCCTACCTCATTTTAGAAGGGGTATAAATACATGGAGAGAGAGAGAGAGGGTGACTTTTCCTCTTCCCAAGACCAGCTGCAACAGCTGCATATGTCCAACTACATGCTCTTGCACTCTTTTCTCCTTCCTAAAGAGAGTTGAACAAACCCCTGCTGCATGTGCCTTTCTTAGTCGTGAGAGAGAGAAGTGAGAGCTTGAGAGGAGGTTGAACAACTGCAAATATGGATGGAGTAGAGTAGAAGTCTAGAACCGGTGGGGAGAAACCAACAGAAGAAGGAGAAACTGAGAAAAGAAGAAGAAGGGAAAACTGAGAGAAGAAGAAAAGATATACTATCAAACTTTTCCTAAATCTATTTACATTCATAAGGTATAGGTCTTGTAACCTCCTTCCTCTTGTTCTTGTGACCTTGGAATCAAAAGGATAAAGAAAAACCATGAGGGAATGTCTAGAATTTTTACACCAGCTGTGAAGGGAACCTAAACTAAAAAAAAAGGGTGAAAATTAGGTCTAAATGGAGACTTAATTCCAAAAAATTTAAAAAAGAAAAATAAATAGATTGAATGGACAAAACTTGGTAAAGGGTCGGCCATAATTGAGGTGGCTAGACAGAATGTATTATGTGATGAAATGCATGTAGATGTTCATGCTTGAAAATTGTATGATTCTGTTGGATTCTAAGAAGAAATTGTATGATGGAACAGGAATGCATGTAGATGTTCATGCTTGAAATTGAATGATTATGTAAGAGAAAATTGTATGCTGGAATCAAAATGCATGTAGATGGTCATAATTGAAATTGTATGATTCTGCTGGATTCTAAAAACAAATTGTATACTGGAATCGAAATGCATGTAAATGTTCATGATTGAAATTGTATCATTGAACAAATTGTATGCTAGAACCAAAATGCATGTAGATGTTCATGCTTAAAATTGTATCATTTTGCTGGACTCTAAGAATAAATTGTGTGCTGAAACCGAAATGATGTTGATGTCTTTGCTTGAATTTTGAGATGGAAATAAGTTGCAACATGATTTTATGACTATCCGTGTGATAAAAATGAAACATAATCGTTATGTGTTGTAGAATTGTTATCACTTGTGTTGATGTTTGTGTTGTTTGATGATGAATGAAGTGTGATTCGATGAGTTCTATGTCCACATTGGGTGAGAAATATTAGTAGAGGGAAGCCTAGCATAAGCCTTATGTTTGGCTAAAAAAAAGAAATGAAACCATAAATGATTTCATCGCCATTGTTGATTTCTGAATCGGCAACGACAAGGGTTGCGTCGATGATTTCTGAGTCGGCAGCGACTCAATTTTCATCAACAATTTTGATGTCAGCAGTGAATCAGTTTTCGCTGTCGAATTGTGATGTCAGCAATGAAACAGTGTTCACTGTCGAATTGTGGTGTCAATTTTTGCTGTCGAATTGCAGTGTCAGCAACAAATCAGTTTTCACTATCGAATTGTGGATGTTGTGTTGTGAAATCACATGAGGATGTTGTGTTGTGAGGATCAGTTTTCTCCTTTATGAGGATGTTATGTTGTGAAATCACATGAGGATCATATGAAAGAAAGTACTAGTTGTGTAAAATTATCATTCGGCACTCGTGTTGATAACGAGACTAGAATAGGATTGCAAACTCCTGAGTATGTCAATATGATGTAATGTAAATGTATGAATATCAAAATATAATATTATGGGCATGTGTATTGAGTATCCATCTTATGGGAATGCTGATTTATAAAAACTATATCTGTATGATGTCATGATAAGGAAGGGAACCTAATTACTAATTCATGGAATGTCATTGTAAGAAGTATCGAAAACCTAAATAAAAAAATAAATTCTTTTGATTTTGGATTTAAAAAAGCCGGGTCGTTACATGTTGTAAATAATTAAGTTTAAAAGACTATTTTAAAAGATTTTTTATCCCACATTGGAAAGATACTATCTTATTCTTCTAAGTTGAAGTATTTAAACCAAAAGGATTTATTATCTCACATTGAAAAAACATAATTTTTTACTTGTAAACATAGAGTATATATATTAACAGGCTTCAAATCCCATATTGCAAAAAAAAATATAAAAAACAAGGATCTCTAGGTTAGTAATCAACTAAAAATAAAAATAAAAAAATAAGGATCTCTGGGTAGGATAAAAAAAACACATTTGAAGAAAAAAAGGTCTCTAACGAATTTTGTCGGGTCAACCGAGTTTCAGGTTTACCCGGCAGGTCAACTAGTTTACTTCGAGCCAATTGCAGGCCCGAATTTTGAATGAAACAAACTCGGCCAAGGCCTCGGGTCACCCAAAAAAATTTAAAAAAATTATTTGATGTTTTATAATTTTATATGACAAATTAAAAAAACAATCTATGTGGATATAGGTTATACATATTGTAAACAATTAAGTTTAAAAAATTATTTCAAAAGGTTTTTTATTCCACATTGGAAAGATACTATCATATTCTTCTAAATTGAAGTATTTAAACCAAATATGTTTTTTTATCCCATATTGAAAAAAAACATAACTTTTTTCTTGTGAACATAAAGTATATATACTAAAGGGCTTCAAATCCCACATTGAAAAAATAAAACATTCTTATAGTATTTATATAGTGAACTTTAAAAAGAGTTAGTAACCAACTGAAAAATATGAAAAAGAGGGGTCTCTAAGTAGGAGAAAAAACATATTTTAAAAAAAAAGGTCTCTACCGGGTTTTTGCCAGGTCACCCGAGTTCCGGGTTGACCCGGCGGGTCGAACGGTTTACTCTGGGTCGATTGCAGGCCCAAATTTTTAATGAAATAGACTCGTCCAAGTACTCGGGTCACCTAGAAAAATTTTTAAAAAATATTTGATTTTTTAATATTTTATATGAAAAAATTATAAAACAATCCATGTAGATATAAGCTATACATGTTGTAAATAATTAAGTTTAAAAGATTATTTCAAAGGGTTTTTTATCTCACATTGGAAATATACTATCTTATTTTTCTAAGTTGAAGTATTTAAACCAAATAGATTTGTTATTTCACATTGAAAAAATATAATTTTTTTTCTTATGAATATAGAATATATATACTAAAGGGTTTCAAATCCCATATTGAAAAAATAAAACTTTCTTCTAGTATTTATATAGTGAACTTTAAAAGGATTTAGTAACCAATTGAAAAATATAAAAAAATAGGTAGGAGAAAAAACAAATTTGAAAAAAAAATCTCTACCGGGTTTTTGGCAGGTCACTCGAGTTCCAGGTTGAGCCGACGGTTGACCTGTTTACTCCAGGCCAATGGAATGAAAAGTTTATTAACATTAATCACTTTCTACATCTTGTTGTAGTAAATCTGCAAATGGTTATAAGTTACTCAACACCAATGTACCTGGTGATTTCAAATAGTTTGAACTTTTATAAAATGATTATATCCAGAACTTAGCATATTTTGGATGCCCTTATAGAATCATAAAGATTAATGTCTTTAATTACTTTTAGATATTCTTCAATTGCTAATAATTTTTCTACATTCAACTCTTCTTTAGGCTTTTCATTCCAACACTTTCTTTAGTAGGTTTTATAATAAGGGCAAGCCCTGTTTGTTGGTAAGGTGATAGTACCAAGAAAGGATAAGGAACTTTCAAGAGCTAGGCAATAGACATTGTTATGTAGGATTTGTCGAATATGGATAAAAACCAAGTGGTATGTTCATGGTTGTAGGAGATAAAAGGATGAGCTATAGGTTACGTATTTCTATTCTATTTATTGAAGGGCCTTTCACCAGATGGCATAATCTGAAGGTTCTATTCAAGAAACCTTTCTAGTAGTTTTTTTTTTTCTCTTAAAGGTTCTTCCTTCATTTTCTATTATTTTTAAGATGATTGAGCTTTTAAAATGTTGTTTATATTTGTTTTCCCTCCCTTTTCAAAAACTCAAAAAATAACTTATGTAAAGTTAAATATTTAGAAAGAATAAAAAAATAACTGATTAGATATTATAATATAAGGAAAACAACCAAAGGGAAGGTTCTAACTATTACGTGTAAGGGTAGGTTAGCTAACTAAGTTATTTATAAAAAGTTCATCCCTGTTTAGTTAATGGGCCTTATTAGGTTGAAGTAAGGCCTATATGGCACAAATAGTATAGACGGGGTGAAGCACATCAACTACTTATTGTGCCAAGTAGACTATCCATATGAGTTTGGTAGTTTCATAAATATTACAGGGTCAATGACAATCGAGACACTATTCGTTTCTCATGCTAACCTAAAGCAACATGTGTGCAAAAGAAAGGTTGTGTAGTGTGTGCAAGAGCTTAAATCAATATCCCATTTAGATTAACAAAAATAAATAAAAAGGATGATGTATAAAATATAGACGTATAAAATTAGTCATACCAATAATATAAAGATAAAATTTCAAGCAATAACAAATAACAACAACATGTTGATTAGTTTAGGATAATAATCATAACAAAAGTATTCAAAGCATAAGTTGAAACACTAAAGTACATATTATCATAAAATCAAAAAATAAATTTTATCTCTAAAAAGATCCCTAGTAGAGTCATGATTCTGTCACAAAAGACATCTCGACAAACCAAGCTAAAAATGAAAAAATAAATTCACCTAATTTTATGGTAATAGGAACTCTAATTGATTTTAAGACGACATACAAGGAAAAACCTAATTAGGATTTACAATTCCTAGGTTAGTTTTGAGTTTCAAGGAGGATATAAAATACATCAAATTAAATAAAGGAAAAATATAAAGATAAATTACATCAATATTTATATATAAAATCATTTACACTTAATGTCACATTCAACTACAAAAAAAAGTTGCATTGGTTGTTTTAGACCCCAACTATTCAATCCACTTGAAACACTCTTATAGGATCTCTTATGGCCCCTATAAATTCTAGCATGACTAATTTAGATGGGATCATGTCAACCTTGTTGTGGATCATATTCTTAATCAAGGTCAAAAGCATTATGTATAGTATTGAACCGTTATTAATAAGATTACTTATACCACTACATTACTAAAATTAGTTGTGATGAATATAAGTTTAAGTTGACAACTCATAGCCATTATTGGCTTAGAAAACACCAAACTATATTGTTAGTCTTTTATTGATTCTAACTGGTTGATTTTGATAATTTATGCCTTTAATTTAACACTATCTTTGTAGTCGCTATCAAGATAAAGAAATTGGCTAGGTTTGGCCTTAAAAGAGTAAAGGAGAGCAAAATCCATGTTGGTGGAGATAGTTTCATCATCATCATCCCTCATCCATGTAGTATAAAGAATTTTTAATTTGTCATCCTCTTTGACTATGTTTCGTTCATCCAATTGTTTCTTTAAAATAAAGAAATTTGTTAATTTTTTCACTTCAATATATGAGTTTTTTTATGAGAGAATATCATCCCTTCTTTAAATATATCCTCATCTAGGAAAACACCAGCACCAATAATTATGTTGTTTTTCTTTTTGAATTGATCTTGCGTATTAATGAAGACTTAAAGCTACCTTGTTTTCCTATTTATTAGTTGTCAATCCCTTAGGGAAATACAATATTTCTCATTTTCTTTGTTAAAGTTCTTGAGTTTTTGGCCTAACATAGTGAACAACTTTGTCTTGTTGGTGTTGTTAATGGATTTCCAACATATTCATGGCAATAGCTCTGCTATTTTTTTTAGTTCAAGATTAGTAGTTTTTCAAATACTTCTTTACTATCTTAGGATAGCAATATTTATTTTCCTAAAAAATTAATTATAAATGTGTTTCTTAAGTTGTTTGGTGTCTAAAACAACTTTTTAAGTGGATGAAAATAGTGTTTGGGTAGGAACCTTCTTTATTTTTTTAGCGAAGGTTTTTTATTCTAGTGTTATCCTACTTTCAATAAGAATCAATCATTGCATATCATTGCTATTTTATACACAATCAGGCTTAATCTTGTCTAAAACTTATTAAGGATGAACTTGTGTGCCTCATGCTAGTAGTTTTAAATGTGTATCATTTATTATTAACCATAAAACTAGTTTTGTCTATGTCTAAAACTTATTTATTTGGTAAGGTATATGATTTTGATTCATTTTTCCTCACTAGTGTATTTAGGCAATGCATTCTTCTAAACTAGGTTTCAGGTAACTATCCATGTTTCCATGTCATTTCACATCTAGGATATGTTGATGGTTTCCATCTTGAAAATATTTTTCAAATCAAATCTTGTTTTTTCAGTCATCTGAGTTTTCTTTTATCCTCCATATCGACAAGGTCATGTTAGAGCAACTCTTACACATTTTAATTTGAAGTTCGAACTAAAGTATGGTCGGAAGGTTTCATGTTTGACCCGCTGAGTTAGATTTAATAAAATTGTCAAAGAATTTTCTTTGATATGAGCATTATTATTTTACATGTAAAAAACATTTTAGTGTGTAACACGGATAATTATATTACTAATATCCTGAATCTCTACCTTACCAATTATTGAAAATGCCTTACCAATTATTGAAAAGCACATATTCCATCTTTGAAATATTTATTTTTGGATGTTAATAGGTTAAAACTTCAAATTACACGACAACCTCTCTTTCTTTTTTTATGTGAAACACGATAACCGCTTTGAAATGCCATTAGATGTCAAAATATATTGACTGGGTGTGTAAACCCTAGGAAAAATAAATAAATAAATAAAAGGGAAGAAATTCATGCATATGGTTAAATAAAAACAGGAATTCAGAAATTTTTGAATATAAATTTCCGGGCGAAATAATTTGGAACATTATAATAAACCCAGTACTGTTGAGGGTTGGATTTAATGGAAGAGAATAATACACTCAAAGGAAAAAGAGGGCCTAAATGCAAATAAGAGAAAATATAGAGTATAAATACTCTCACCTCAACAAAAAAATCTGTAGGAACCATAAGGAGAGAAAATAGAGAGTTTTATACCCATTCTTGAGAAATCAAGAGAGAAACACTAAAATTTCAAGAACCCATCCAAGATTTAAGAGCTTATAGATGGGATAAACACTTGAGAGCAAAGGATTACCAATAAATTGAACAAGAAAAAAAGAAAGGAGGGAGTTGAGAATCTTCAACTGGTTGAAGATCAAAATCTTAATTTGTACCGGGTAAGGTGTTCTAAACATGATCTTAAAAAAATTCATTTTTTTTATTCGATAAAGAATTGATGCCTTGATATTGAATCATAGGTAGGATTTTTAGACATAAATTAGGGGGAAAGTACTTATTGTTAAGATTAAGTTAATTCATGTGTGTTGTATGTAGTTTATAAAAGTATTGTGTGAAGGGGAGGGGGAGACGAATCTGGATAGACTTGTCTCCTGACTTTCGATGAGATTTCGGGTAGGAGGATAAGGGAATTAAAATTGGGTTCCTCATAGAAATTGTAGATTTGAATGTTAGCTAACCAAAGAAACTGGTCTTGCTCAATTTGTAGATATAGAACTCCAGTTATGGGTTATCAATTGAGACTGAGTCGTGACTAATTATGTAGGGCAGGAGGACTAATTAGTTAATGAGCAATTTTGACTATCTTAGAGGCAAAACTGGGTTCTCCTCCCTTTCGGAGAACTTGTAGCCTCGTGTCTTAACTTTCTAACAAGATCAATCTCACTTAAAATGAAGTTTTAAAACTTTAGATATAGTTAAAAATCTGGTGAGTGTTTGGACGGTAACAGTTGAAAATTAGACAGTAATAGTTCAAAATTAGACAGTAACGGTTGGACAGTAACTGTTGAAAATTAGACAGTAATAGTTCAAAATTAGTTAGTAACGGTTGGACAATAATAGTTGAAAATTGATCAATAACAGTTCAAAATTAGACAATAACGGTTGGCCAGTAACAGTTGAAAATTGAACAATAACAGTTCAAAATTAGACAGTAACGGTTGGACAGTAACAGTTGAAAATTAGACAATAAGAGTTTAAAGTTAGACAATAACGGTTGGACAGTAACAGTTGAAAATTGGACAATAAGAGTTTAAAGTTAGACAATAACGGTTGGACAGTAACAGTTGAAAATTGAACAGTAACAGTTGAAAATTAGACAATAATAGTTCAAAATTAGCAGTAATAGTTGAAAAGTGGACAGTAACAGTTGAAAGTTAAACAATAATAGTAGACTTTCACTTGAATACTATATATAAGAATATAAAAGAATTGAGTCATACAAACACTTGCATATTGAGATACTAACTCTGAAAATATACGTGATATATGTATGTATGTTAATATGAGTAAATGAACATACATAGAAAGTAACATATGAGTAATGGATGAATATGGATTCTCTATAATATCGGCTTGAAGGAATCATAACAAAAAACTTCCTTATGATTCAGAAGGAGCAACCGGGATTGGATCTTCTGTTAGGGGGAGGCCGTGAGACAGGCGAAGCAGGTGCGTGATTTTCCTCCTATTTGCACTTTTACAATTTAAAATTCTTCTGGTGAATGTAATTACAATAAATGTCGTGTTCAATGTAAATAAAGTCTAGTGATTTACAAGATTAGTTTCGGCTAATAGAATCCGTGATAGGATTGCCGGGATATGAATTACAAGATTAGCTTCGGCTAATGGCATCCGTGATAGGATTGCCGAGATATGATTTACAAGATTAGCTTCAGCTAATGGAATCCGTGATAGGATTACCGGGATATAAATTACAAGATTAGCTTCGGCTAATGGAATCCGTGACAGGATTGTCGGGATATGAATTACAAGATTAGCTTCGGCTAATGGCATCCGTGACAGGATTGCCAGGATATGAATTACAAGATTAGATAGGATTGTCGGGATATGAATTACAAGATTAGACTTTGCAAGGTCACCCAGTTCATGCAAGTAAATAAGAGTATTCAAATTAAGAATATACAAATAAGTGTTAAGTGAGTTAAAAGATTTACAAGCAAAATATAAGTCCTCTGTTAGAATCCTTATAGATCAGATAGAAAATTAATACTTCATTCATATTCATCACATGAGCATCTATATATATTCTTTATGAACATAATGATATGTTTGTTTATGTAACAAGTCCATCAAATATTCATGGAGATCATTAGTTTAGGACCCTACTTTGTGAAGCTTATGTAAATCTTTAACTTAAACAAAAGGGAATTAACACATTTATGTAGTATATTTTTGTGTAAACTTTGATGTATTTATAGAAGTTCAGCTTAGCATGTAGTATTTTAATTATCTTGTAATTAACTGTTTTGAAATATTTAAGAAACACTTATTATGTTGTGAATGCTTTCCTTGCATGTTAGTATTTCTTTCTTTTAAATTTTATGATATGATGTTTGGACTATGTTCATATTGAACTTACTTGTATATATATATAGACTGTATGAACTGCGGAATTATGGGACCTTGTGACGTGAGATTGATTGAGTAAATTGGTAGTAGTCAATAACTTGGAATGTCCTAAATGTAAATAAAACTCTGACGAATTTTTAGTAAAAACAAAATTACCCTTAAATAAAGAGGATGTGTTGGGAACTTTTAACAATGATCGATCGTACAGCCGCACTGTTACAGGGTGCAATATTTTATATAATTTAGTTTTGTCTGTGAATCGGAACCATAAATTTTCTTTTATCAAACAAGTTTATGTGGTTAATTCTTTTTTAGTTTAATCTAAAAAATAGTATTGAGTGAGTAGATGACACATTAGATGTTTAAAATAGCACTTAAAAAGGCCATGAAAATGCTGAATTTCACAATACTTTATGTTTTGATAAGTTAGCTAAGCATGATTTCATTAATAAATAAATAATAAAGTTAAGATTTGCATACATTCTTTAAATTGAAAGTTAAAAAGAAATACCACTATAGGATGAAATATTGATTAATAGATATTTAATAAATCTTTTATGTGACAAAGCAATCTCTTATATTTTATTGTGCCAAAACTCATATTTCATTATGGATTTGAAAAATAAAATTATATTTTTTTAGGAAAAAAAACTCATTTAACTTGCTTTAGGAGTTGGAAGGTTTTTTCAATCTAATTTATTAGTCATTATCGTTTTTAATAAGAATATATAAGTTTTTTTTGCATTTTAAATGAATAATATAATGACTTAAATACTTTTTAAAATAAAAAAATTAAAAACTAGAAAGAAAGGCTTTATAGTCTTTTTGTACTTTGAATGCATTGTAAAAGAACTATATTGTCCTTACAATTAAAAATAATAGAGCATTAGTTTGGGCAACTTAGGTCATTTCAACATAATTATTTTGTAATTAGTATTAGAATAGGAAATTAAGTCTTTGATTATATCTAAAATAATTTTTTAAAAAAATGGTTGATGTATATATGGCATTAATCAGCAAGTAGAAGGTGCCCGTATTATTTGGACAGAGTGTATAATGCCTCTTAGTGATCAAAATTTGGCATAACTAATGGCATTAAAAGCAACAGGTCATTTTCTTCATGGTAATAGGGCGTGTGTTCATAGAGGATGTTCGATTGAGCTCTAGTCAATATTTTTTTTCTTTTCCTCTCTCTCTCTTCTCTCTCATAGCTTAGAAAGTCATGCTAGATCTTCCAAAAATCAATTGTGTTCCCTAGTTGGAATGTTTTTAAGTTTGCCAGATCTTTCAAAAATCAATTGTGTCCTCCAGTTTGAGTTTCAATCAATTTTGATTCTCATTCTTTTTATTGCTATTTGTTTTGCTTTTAATGTTTTTTTTTTTACTTTATTTGTTTTTCAATCTCATCCCTGAGCATATTTTTTTTATCCAATGTGACTCTCATTCTTTTTATTGTTGTTTTTTTTGTTTGTTTCATTTTCTTGATTTTTTTTTAATTTTATCCCTCATCTTGGTCTAATGAGTCATGTCACTAGTTTCGAGGGTTAGTCGGGTTGACTCGGGTTTTTTTTACATTTCTTATTTTACTTTGGTCTTTTCTTCCATATCCTTTTTTTAATTTTTTTTAATCATGATTTCATATCGCAAGTCGCGAGTCTATTGAGGTAACTAGGGTTCACTCATCATTTTTTTTATATATTTTTTTAAAATTGATTTTTTTTTTAATTTCATTATTTGACATTGAATTATTGGACATTGAGCTTTGTGCTTTTTTCCACTTTTCTTTATATGGAGGTTGACCCAAGTCACGAGTTAGTCAAGTTAACTTAGGTTTATTCAAAAAAATTTCAATGTTCTTTTCTATTGATTTAACTTTTTTTTTTCCACATCATTTAAAAAAATAAATTTATCCTGATCTCATTTTGCTGGTATTGGGTTGTCGGGTAAGCCTGGATTGCCTCCGATTTTTTCATTAGATGTTTCTTTTTTATTTTTTTTTAATTTTATCATTTAATATTAGATTATTGAGCCTTAAACTTCAATATTTTTTTTTTCTCTTTTTTTTCTACGTGGTTTTCTTGATTTATTATCCTGGATTATAAGTTAGTCAAGTTAACCCGACTTAACTTGAATTATCATTGCCTAAAATTTTTTTTATATAAAAAAAATATTTACTCAACTTACAACATAGCAGAAATACCTATCTAGTTTAACCTAAATTTATTTCTAAATTCTCAAGCCGCCCAATTGCAGCCTCAAAGAATGACCTTTTCATCATGGGAGGTTGTGCCATCTATTAAAACTTTTGTTGACAATATAATTATGAATGAGAAATTTAGCCTTTTAGGTTAATTATGTTTTAAGATAATTTATTTTTACAAGAAAATAAAAAAAAAGATATATTTTTCCAAATAATAGGGGTATGTTAGTCAAATATTTGTTTTCTTCTCTTTTTCTTGTTATTACATTATATTTTTATTTTTTATATATTTAATATTTTTAATATTTGTAACTAAATTCTCACTTATTTTTTTTAATTGGATGACGAATTTCTATGGTTTATTTTTTAATTCAATTTTCTTATATTTTTATTCATGTAGTTTTATTTTTTAAGCAATGATTTATTAGTGAATATATAATTTTTTGACGAGCATCACATGATTGGATAGAAGAAAGGACACATTAACATAATGCATAGTAATTGAATAGAATCTATAAAATATTTTTTACATTGGAAAATTCCATTAAGAAATAAAAATACAATGACAAACATGTCATTAACTTATTTTTATTTATTAAATACTAAAAATACAAGATATAAATTTTAATGTTTTATATATATAGAATTCATAAAACAATTTGTATAGGAACAAAATCCATTAAAAATAAAAATAGAATAATAGAATAAATCATTAACTCATAAAAAATATATAGCATTCCAAGTTTCAAAAGAAAGGTTGGGGTTATAAAAATGAAACTAGTTTTATTTACCAAATAAAAAAGTATATAAAGTTACAAGTTTCGACAAAATACCCCGCATTGTTAACCTACAAACCAAGATAAATTGAGCAGCATATCTCCATCTTCTCAGTGTTTTTTCTTTTTACTTAATTCATGAATTATTGAAAAGAAAAAAAAACTAACTCTTCTAGGAAAATTACTGTTTACCAAAACTACATTACTTGTAATGGTATACTCATTAATTTTTTTTACAGATTGATTTGTAATTTTTTATTTTTTATATTAAAATTACTAATATAATGCCTACCACCCCAGAATATTTTTGTAGTTTTTCTTAAAAATAATATAATTACTTTGATATTCTTAAAAACAAAACTAACAAAACTCTCATTCAGATGTTTTTTTGTCATTTTACTTTGGTTTTATTATAAATTCCAAAAATATTCAGAGATATTGTTGTAAATTATATTTGTTAAATATTATTTTTTAAAAACAAAACTATGTTGGGCAGGCGTTCAGAAGATCTTGACAATCCTGATGCCATAGGATGGCGCTTACCCCTAACGTGCATAAGGTTTAGCACCGACGACCATTTCTTTGTTTTTCATTTTACTCTCTCCCCTCCCTCTAATCCCACACTAGCCCTTTTAAAAAAATCAGACCAGCCCTAACAATTTATTTCACTTTCATATTTGGTCTTTATCCTTTTGATTACTATTTTTTTAAATAAGCCAAGAAATTATAAATGTTTTTCAATTTTTACCTCTCTTTTAATTTTGAATCTTTCAGATTTGGTCCTATTTTTTATTAATATTTTTAAAAAATAAGCTATAAAATTACAATTGTTTTTCTATTTCAACCCCCTTTTCATTTTTTTTATCTTTCAAATTTAGTCTTGATTATTTTGATTGCTATTTATTTTGTTTGAGATCATTTCTTAAGTTGTTTTATTTTTACAATTTCATCCTCCATGTGTTTTTATTTATTTAAAATTCGATCCCTATTCTTTTTATTGCTATCTTTTTTTTGTCAAGTTCTTAAAATTGATTGTTTTTCACAATTTCATCATTCAAAATTAAATTAGTTGGGAATTAAGTTTCCTGATTGAACCCAGTTCAAAGATTTCATGGGTTTTGAGTTTTAGAGAATAGACTAGGTATATGAGATTTGTTCGAATTGGCTTGGTTGTTTTCCTTTTTAAAAGCTAATGTTTTTTTTATCTTTTTTTTAGAGATTTGCTTTATTATTTTTTACAGTTTACTTTCTATGGGATTAATCTCGAGTTCATAATTTCAAAAGTTAACATGGGTTAACTTTAGTTCTTTTGGTCCTTTTTTTAAATTGAATCATTTCAATTTTATTATCTATTTTATTTGAAATTGATCTTTATACCTTTTGTTTTCTTCTATTGGGTTATCCTGATCATATACCTGTGATCACGGGGTTTGCGAGTTAATCGGGGTTTGCGGGTTAACTAAGATTTTTTTTCATTGTTATGGGTTAATTTTGGATTTAGGACCTAGGTCACTGGTTTCAAAGGTTAATATAAATGGACTTTTCTAAAAAAAATTAAATTATTTCAATTTCATCCATTAACATTTGATTTATTGAAAATTAGTCTTCATATATTTTGTATTATTTTTTTTCTATAGGGTTATCTTGATCATTTTTTTTTCACAATCTCATCCATTATGAGTTTTTTTCTGATCAAATTTGATCCACATTCTTTTTATTGATATCATTTTTTCGTTGAAAAGTTTTCTAAATTGATTTTTTTTTACAATTTTATCATTCAAAATTAAATTGGTTAGAAATTAATCTTTTTTATTGAACTCGGTTAAAGAATTTTCACTATTTTTATGGTTGCGAGGTTTGTTGGTTAACTCAAGTTGACTCATATTTTTTTCCATTGTTTTTTTAAATTAAATTTCTTTTTTTATTTTTTGTCCATTAACATTAAGTTGTTTGTTAATTGAGTTCTATGGTATTGTTCAATTTTCTTTGGAATGCGTTCACCATGGTATTATGACTGGATTAGAGATTTTGCATCTTGACCCGGGTGAGCTCGAATAGTTTTTTTTTTACTTTTTAAATTATATTTTTTTCTTAATTTTCATCATTTAAAATTTTATTTTCTAGAGAATTGATTAGTACTTAAAAGTGCATTTTTATTAAGATTTTATATCATCATTTTGCACTTGAAGTATCAATAACTCCTTAACTAAAACATGTTTTATAATAACATATCTAATTATACAAGATACCTTTAATTTATGATAAATGTTCATCTTAAATGCAGGCCTATCACATAAATAAAAGAAATGATTGATTAGTTGAAGTACTGAAATTGAAAGGACAAAGAGATGGCCAAACTTAGAAAAGAGATGCTGGTGCAGTCCAAACTAGAACACTGTTCGGTAATTGGGTCATATCTGGAGCTGTAGATCTTGGATTTAGGTCCATTTTATATGGATGGAAAGATAAGACATAGGCCTACAACTTTCATGTGGAGCCCAAGATTTAAAAAGGCCGTTTTCAAGTCCAAATTGCAGCAACAACAAAGAAGTCCGAATCTGTCCTGCAGCCCAGACACTGTTTAGTGTTCAGCCCATATCTCGAGTTCTAGAAGTCCAAATGATCTCAAATTTTTACCCTGGATAGATGAGACAATTCTCTAGAACTTTCATGATTGAAGTTTGTTCAAATTATGACGTCATCAATGACGTTTTTGGCAGACAAGAAGATAAGGATTGTCACCAAGTCAAGATGTGGCCACCCACTCATCAATTAGTCAACAAATCAATAGTTCTGAATTTTGGCCTATAAAAGGAGGCATTTGCCATGTATTTAGGCATCTTGGTGTTCAGATCAAGATCATGCTCTTGCTCTCTCTTTATATTTTGTAATGCTTAAGTTTTGCTTATATTAATCTCTTGCTTATGCTTTTCATTTCCTTTCCTTGTTTATTTATGTTTCTCTCTTTCATTATGTTTAGCTAAGTTAATTATGTCAAGGTGAAAAGGGTACACTAATGGTGTAAGAATAAGTACAATATAAACTTAACATGGACCTTAATGTTGGATACTAACATGCTTTATATTTGTTATTTTGTTCACTTTTAATACTTTGATTGTTAAATGGTTAATCTAGATTTATGTTGTATAACACTTGGTACAACAAATACTTGGCACTTTCATAGCCCATACTGTATGGTATAACCGACACCTGAGTTATGAAAGGAACTTGATTTGTTGTTAACATAAGTTATAATCATGAATGCCTAACAACATTTACAAGTATTAGCATTATTCGAATAAGATAACTAATGTGATCATGTTAACAATTTATAATCTTATTGGAACCTCCTTTGTGTGTGGTTTCCAATTAAATAATAAGAGTTTATACTATACTTGTTTGAAATACCATTAGTGGATCCTCTAACCTTGACATTTGTTGTTATCATTGTTTAATCCTTACGTTAATCTTCCATCTCAAGTTCTCATCAACTTCTTCTTCTTCTTCTTAATCTTTATTATTATCATTATTAATAGTATTATTGATATTATTATTATTATTACTACTATTACTACTACTACTATTATTATTAGTATTACTACTACTACTACTACTACTACTACTAGTATTATTATTATTGTTATTGTTATTGTTATTGTTGCTTATAATTTATACAATTAACCTCCTTGTGGTTCGACCTCGGTCTTGCCGGGTTATTTATTACTTCGACACTCCTGCACTTGGGAGAAGACATCAATCTTTTGGTCGTGTCAAGAATGCGCTTTACCCTTTTCTTTTTTTTAGTTATGTTTTCATTTGATTTATTAGGAATTAGTATTCAGATTTTTTTAGTACTTTTTTATGAGATTATCCAATCTTATATCCATGGTCACAAAGTTTGCGAGTTAACCTTGTTTAACTAGAATTTTTTTATTGTCTTTTTAATTTTGTCCTTTATCGTTGAGTTGTTTAATAATCTAGTTGTTTAATTTTCATTGTTATTATTTTATTTTATTTATTGTTATTATATTTTTTTAATTAGATCATTTATATTATCAATTTAACCAATGAACAGATCTCAGATTTTTTTTTCTTAACAATTATTTTTTTAGAATGAAAAAAACTGTGTCCGGCCGGCAGTTAATTTATGAAAGAGTAATGTGAACGTAGATATTCAGGAAAAAGTATACTTAAAGTGGTCTCATCCATCTCAATCATCTTTACAAGAGAAAGGAAAGAAATTAAGCTCCGTGTTCATCTCTATCATGGGACGCTTTTTATTTACTATTGTCACCTTGGAGTGACGGGAAAAGGACAGTATACTCTTCTGATTAGATGGTCTTAATTGAATGCCAATCCTCTCAAAAGTCTACTTCCACTTTTGTCATCTTCTCAGTCTGTGTGACTTCTTTACAGGAATAACACACTCTCACCCTCACTCTCACTCTCACGCTGATCAGCACAGCCTATCCTAGACGTCTGCTACAATGTCAATGATTCGTGTGTGTGTGTTAGTGTGCGTGTGATTCGCGAGTATGTCACATGAAAGGAGAGGAGGAGGAGAAGAGAGAGAAAGAAATTTAATAGCGTTATCAAAACTTCAGTGATATCATCCATGAAATATTTTTAAAAAATCTGATGAAATTAAATTCAACGACAATAATAAAAAAAAAAACAACAAATGATGATGGGTATAAATTGGTATTATTAAATAGCTCATATGACTCACTCTAATTTTTATTAATAATTTATTTTATTAAGATTTATTTTATTATATTAATATATTATTATCAGTGTTTTAATATATCTTTTATATTGCTTTCTTTTTTTTTTTATTTTTATCTCTCATCTTCATAATTCATTTAACAATTTAATAGGTTTGACATATGAATCATATATATCATACTCACTAAACTTTATTACTCTCCTGGATATTTTTCAAACTTAATTAATTTTCTATTTTTTTTATTGTATTTAAATCATAGACTATTGTAATCAAATGATACATTACATGATTTAAATATAAAAATATGTTACACTTCAATTCTTGTATGTTACAACACATTACTTCTATATTACAACAATTTTTAATATCAAATTGCCCATGCTACCATCCACTTAACTAAGATAATTAATTGAATGACATGTGATTGGTACTTTCTTCCATATAAAGAGAGGGAAAAAAAGCAAAAATAGTTTAAAATATAAATAAGAATAAAAAAAAAAAAGAAAATCTTTTTTTAAACTAGACGGTATTCATCAACACAAATAAATCAATAAATTTTAAATATAAATAAGGAAAACTCAACTCAAATAATCAATTAGACACATAATGTATATTCAAGGACAAACTTGACTTAATTGAAATATAAGGATATATTGAAGAAATACCTCATTAAAATAAATAAGGGACTTGCTTGATTAATCTAATTTCTTATATTCATTCTATTTTTTATTTCAAGTGTTCAAAACAAGACCTATTTGTTATCCATTTTGGAAAATTTGTGTTCAAAACAAGACCTATTTGTTATCCATTTTGGAAAATTTGTATTTAATAACATGTTTACTTATGTTTTCATAAAAAAAAAAAGTTGTTTAGAATAAATAAGAAATAAATTAATTATAAACTAATAGTTTTTGCACCTAAACTATTATCGTTACTGTATATTGAGACTTATTATACAAAAAGCTAAAAAAAATCATCTATTTATTATGCACACATTCATATTTTATCGTGGATTCGTGTAATAAAATTACTATTTTGCTTTTGGAGAGAAAACTCATTTAACTTGAACTTAGGGGTGAGAAGGTTTTTTTCTTGGGATCTATTAGTCATTATAAGAAAAGAGAGGGTTAATGAGTGTTTTTACATATTTGTTACACATTGTAATTACTAAATTACTTTTAAAAGAAAAAAATATTTTAATTAGGTCAAGGGGCTTTTCAAGTTTTTTAATTTTTTTTTTGTACAATGCAATTACTTATACAATAATCTTTCTTGACTTTAAATGTGAAGACACTTTAGTTATTTTCTATTTATTTTTTTTATTATTCTAATGTGGGGTCAAGTGTAATTGGGTTTTTAATATATATATATATATATATATATATATATATATATATTAAATTAAATTAAAAATGGTTGATTTATGCCTAGCACGAGCATGTATGTGGGCATCGATCATACTTTTTAGGTGATATATGCGGTGCTGAAACAACTCTGAATATCATTATTTAGGACGACGTTTGATGCTCTTCACTACCCCCATGACTGTGGTGAGGTGCGTGCAATCAGAAGATCAGCAGTTGAGTTACAACCACATAATTTTTCTTCCCTCCCTTCTCTCTCTCTCTCTCCCCCCTTCTAAAAAAACATGTTGCATTGCAAAAAAAAGATAAAGAAGTCTGGTTTTTTGTTTGTTGAATCAAATTAAGTCCTTATTCTTTTGATTATAATGCATTTGGTCTTGAATCTTTTATTGAATTAATTTTTTTATTTTTCATTTCATCCTTTGACATTTAATTTTTATATCAAATTGGTCCTCATTCTTTTAATTACAATATATTTGGTCTTGAATGTTTTGTTGAATTTTTTTTCAATTTCATTTCTTGATATTTGATTTTTATATCAAATTTGGTTCTCATTCTTTTAATTGTTATTTTTAGTTTTTCTTTTTTTTCTTAATTGAAATTGTTTTTCAATTTTATCCCTTATGATTTGATTTGATTTTTTTTTGTCAAATTTGATTCTCATTCTTTTAAAATCTAATTTTTCTTTCTTTTTTATCCCTTTTTTTTGTTGATTTGTTGTTAATTTTATCCCTAATTATTTTGGTTGGTTGAGAATTTGAAATTATTATTTTTCTAGATTTGCCTTTTATGTTATAATGTGACCTCATTATCAGTGTCACAAGTTCTAAAAGATGTACCAAGTTGGCTTCAACCATTTTTATTTTTTAAAAAATTTTATCCATCATTATTGTGTTTGTTGGAAATTGCTATTCTTTATTTCTTTACCTTTATTTTCTATAATGTTATCCCAATATTATGTTTTAGGTCATGGATTCAACAGGTTCACAAGCTTTGCCTCGGGTTTTTTTTTTCATTGCTTTTAATTGTTTTTTAAATTTTGCATTTTATTATTAGATTGGTTTAAAATTTGAGTTTCATGATTTTATCCAGTTTGCTTTCCATTGGGTAATCCCGATCCCACAACTAGGTTATAGATTTGATTTGATTTTTGTTCAAGCCAGATGATAAAAAATTATAATGTCTAGTTTTTTCGGAGGATGTATTTTTAAAAATTCACCTATGTGCTGACTTAGACAAGCTTATTAAATCTATGCAAGTCAATGACCATAATCTCAAATTTTTTCTTTTTTTTTTTAAAATATTTATATTATCTTGATATCTTTTTTATGATGAAAAAAATAGGTTGGCCCGTAGCGTAACATATATTACCTATCTAGTACTATCTATTTGATCAAATATATTCTTGAGCTAGTATGTTTTGAGAAAATATTGTGCCTTTTCCACCCTCTCATTAAAAATATATATATTATTATTTTAGTATTTGAGCTAAAACATTTTCATATATGTTATAAAAATTCAATTTACTTTAAAAATAATTTAAAAATATTATGATTGGAAAAAAAGTATTATTTTAATTTTTTGAACATTAAAGATTAACTGATTATAAATAATGTAAAATAAGCTAAAATGCATCCATTTTATAGGAAGCTTTGAGGAAGTCATATAAATTTACCTAAGTAATCTTAGGGTGGCTCTCCAAACATTTGCATATGAGTCACTGAAACTAACTTATTTGAAGCTTGGCAGAGTATTTTGTATTCAATCATGCAAACATTTTAGAAACCTGTCCAGCTAAAAAATTTATGATTTTTATGTATTTAAAAAAAATTTGGAAGCATTGTAACTTCTTTTCTAATGGTTCAATAAATAAAAAAAATATTCTTTTTTAGCTAAAGAGAAATCATTCTCATGAGTTAAGAAGATAAGTAGATCTTCTTCAAATAATTTCAGAGTCAACTAAGCAACACATCATTATTGTTATATGAAATGAAAGAAAAGATATATAATATACTTAACTATAATTTTATGCTCTAAATACTGAGGCAGCCTTATAGAATACTCGATTGATAAAATGAAAGAAAAGAACTAGAGGATTTCATCAAATGACTATTAACGGATCTTTCAATATCTGAAAGATATATAAGATACTTTCTTGGTATGTCATGTTGTAATCTGTTATTGCATTGTCTATTATAGAAGCTGAAAGTTTTTTAGCAACTTAAGCATACAAATAACTATTTGGTTGAGAGGTTTGTTTAGTGAACTCAATTTCGACCAGGATATGACTTTGTGCATGAGAGTCCAAATGTCATATATCTAACTAAATACCATATGTTTCATAAGAGGAAAAATATATTGATGTCCCCATTTCATTTGGGTTATTACTACTTTTATATGATGCTATTGTGAAAAATATTGTTATTACAATTAACTCAATTAATATGTTGATAATATTACCTTTTCTGTATAAGTTCAAGTAGTGTTTAGATTTTATATGCGTTATTAAAAGTGGCATAACTTAGCCCTGGAGGTGTTTGAATGCAAGGTAAAGTGTTTTTAGCTTTAGTAGAATTCAACTAGTATGAAGACTTGTTGAGTATATATTGTATTATAGGGCTAATGTTATATGACAAAATGACCTATATATGAATGCACTTCAATTAGATAGTCTAAAGGTGTGGTGACATTACTCCCACACTATACAAGAATAAATCTTTTATGGTGGTATAGCCTAATATACCTTTGGATTATACTAAATATATGGTGTACTTTGTTTATATGTTATACAAGGCATTTATCGTGTGCTATCAGGATTACAAGTACTTGAAAGTAGAGTTAAAATCCTCCTAACTTGTGCTAATTCAAAATAATAAAATTTTCTCCTTTTTGCATGTGGATGTATGCATGGACAAACATGTAAAACACTGTACTTATGTGTGTGATTGTTTTGTTTTTGTTTATAATGACTATTTTCTTTATTAAGTTGTGTGATTTTAATGAAAAAAACCTTTATATATATAAAATTGAGCATAAAGTTCAAAAGAAATTAATATATAATTTATCTATTGTTGTTGTTGTTGTTGTTGTTAATTGTATATATCCTACATATTATATGAACCATGACTTGTAATTCTTTTGGCATTTGCTACCTAGCTTTTGAGATTTTAACTTATTTTTATGATTTTTTTTATATTTAATAAATTATATGCATAATTATTTTCAATCTTTGGTTGCATTGCAAATGTGGTTGTGTAAGTTTAATAAAATGGACATCAACTTTATATTTTGAAAAAAACATATTATACAAAGAAAGTTTCATACAAATAGTAATAACAAGTGATTAAGTGACGAATTATTAATTTTATATATTTTTTAATTAGTTGAAAATGAGAAAGGCAACAGACGCATAATAATTTTATGCTTCTTTAAATTATATTTTTGATCAATTAAATTCTAAGAACTTGTACATATTGTTACTTATTTTTGACCATATATATATATAAGAGGACATATAAGAAGAAAGCCTAAAATTGGTGGTGGAGGACCAAAATGACAAGTGAAAAAGTTGGAGAACTAAAATGTATAAAATTGATAAAATTAGCAACCCAATTATGAAATTGGAAGTTAATGTATCTTTGTGATGATTTGATGTTTTTTGTTTTTTTATTCAATTATGTTTGGTATTGACAATGTGAGTTGTGGGGATTAAGAGAGCAGTGTGTTTAGAGGCCTAAAATGTGCATTTTTGGGGCTTGGCAGTGCTGGGCAATGAATAAGTTTTTGTTGAGTTTCTGGGCAATGTTATTCGTGTTTTTTGGAAGAACATGGTCTTAGTTCTTGGATTTGAACTAATTTTGGTCAATTTCTTTGCACAAAGCCTTTCTTTATACTTAATTTGTTAATAATCAAAGGTCTATTTGCATCAATAACATGTTTTTTTTTTGTTTTAATCCTAGGGTTTTAGTTTTGAATCAAAATTTATTTTAATAAAATTATGACTTTTGAGTGATAATCAAAATGAATGGATGTTATATTATTAATCATTGCTTAATTTTCAACATGTCTGTGTCATTGGTTTGTCCATATCTGGTTTGATTTGAGAGTCATGTGGCTAGGTTTATTGTAAATGTTCTTTGTGTTTTTTTTTTAATATTTGATCTGTTTTACTTAATATGTTTTTAGTTTTTTAGTTTTTTTATTGTTTAATCTTTTTTTTTTCTTCGGTTTTGTTTTGGGTTATTTTTTCAAGTCAAACAAGGATTTTTAGTTCGGTTTATAGCCGAACCTAAAATTTTGGGTCAACCCGGTCAAGTCAATGGATAAGGCTTTTTTTGGTTTGCTACTATTTTAATAAAATAATTTAGGCTTAAGGACATGTTGGGAAAACATGTCCTTAAGCCTGTTTTGATAGCTTTGTTTTGAATAAAAATGAGTTTTTTTTTCCAAACAGGTCATTTGCATGTTTATTCAACAATTTTGTTTAATTTCAAGGTTGTAGATTTATATTGTAAAATATTAACCTAGTATTAAAATACTTATTTTTCATCAAAATCTCAGACATTTCGTGTGCATATGATCAAGTCTTTTAAAAAATAAAAATCATATTTTAGCTAACAAAATATTAAAAAATAAATGGTATGATTTAACATTTTTTATATACATAAAAATTCAAAAAATATCTTTGCATGCATTTTTTGGATTTAATATAGTTTATTGAATCCATGAGAACTTGGCTAATATTTTAAAAACCCTAATTTTTTTTGTGAGAATTAATGGTAAACATTATAATATAAATATTAGACCTACAAGAAAGCTGATATTTAAATACCAGAAGTTGACTAGAAAATTCTCAGAATTATTTCAGATATTCATCAATTTTAATTGGAAGTATTTTTCAACATGATATACGAGTTGTGGAAAACCCTTTCGCCTTCCAGGATAGGTGAACCTTGTCAAGGCACCTACATGGTTTTTTTTCCAATAAGAATTTATTTAGGTATACGAGCCCATAATAAATTCAAAATACTAGATTTATTCATAAGCGTAAATATTTGTTTTAAGTCATAGACAGACCATTGGTCAGGAACCCATCAATACCTTTAAGCTACATCTAAACCATACAATACATCTTACCTCAATTAATGCGTGCTAGGGGTGCTAATACCTTTTCTAGCCACAAATAGTCCTTTATCCTAGAATTTAATATAAGATTAGTCTACCCGAGTCTCTTAGTGACCCTGAATCAAACAACTAGGTGGTGATTTCTTGATCCCGATATCGCAATGTTGTGCATGAATGAGTGATAAAATGGCGACTCCACTAAGGACCTCATGTTTTGATAGTATTGGACTAGGCTTTTATGTTCTATGTGTGTCGTACGTACACATACGACGTGACGTGACATCATTTTTTAGAGATCAAGTAGTAAACCTACCCCCTATCTCACGTTAAAAGATTAGAATATGGTTTTAGGGTGTATGCTCCCTACACATATTTTGCATCAAGGCAAGCTCTTCATGCAGCATCTTGAGTTCAGGGCTTATAGGTGATACAATGGTCGTCGCTCAAAAAATTTTTGTTATATAGTTTGGGTAAGAATCAAAATTCTTATTCATCATGCAAAAGTAACGACTATATGTCACTCTTTAAGGGCGAGTTCATCATATAAAAACATGCTTATACATTTAACATGCATGCTCACAGGTTGAAATATAAGTATCTAGTTTTCCCCTAAAGAGTCAAGAGTTCCCAATGTTTAACAATGTTAAAGAGGATTTGCTCAACTTCCAATCCAGAAGCATCATTATGGTTTTCTGCAATTTGGTAACAAGAACCTTTGCTTTACCATGAACTCATCTTATGAACTATGCCCGAATGCAATCTATGAAGTTTTAATGCATTCACTTACAAAACCACGTTCACGAAGCTACACAACCAAAGAGCCAACATTGTCTTTGGGTTCTTTATACAAAGTATAATCAGGAATGAATATCATGTTTCTTTTGTTTCAATTGACATTTTGAAGCCCCATCCTGAAATGTCATTTCATTTCCTTCCTGACCATATGGAGATTGTAGCATCAATAAATCAATGAGCGTTACTCTGTCACATATACCATGAACCATGATATTATGTGGACAACCTTACTACCAAACAATGACAGTATATCTCGATTCCAAAGACACAATATGATACTATAGAATTTGGCGTGATGATTGCAAGATCAAAACCTTTACACTACAAGATCATGTGATTCTTGAAGCCTAAGTTTCATCCACATGATAATGAATTCTATATATACCACTACATTAGAGTTGAGTTTTTTGACTCAAAAACTTGGAGATGGAAGTTGTTGGATGAGGTAAAGTTTCCACAAGAGGAGTCCCTTATTCATATGACAAAAGTATTCGTGAATGGTTCATTTCATTGGTTTATTTGGAAAAGAAACATATTTGCATTTGATGTGAAAATGGAGAGCTATTTCTTGTTTCCACTTTCTCCACTAGCCTCTGAGGCAATGATAGCAAGGATATTGGGCTTGTCAAATACGAAGGAAAACTTGTAATGATGTGCATTGATAAGGAGAGTGATTTCATAAAAGTATGGATCATTGAGAAGTATAACAAAAGACAATGGGAATCAAGAAAGAGCAGAGCAGTCAAGAGAGAGAAGCTCCCGATTGTAGTGAGAGAAATGACATGTCTGCTCCAAGCCGTGTCTGTATTCTTCCTTTATTGTGCACTGTTCTTCTTCTCTTGTCATCTACTCCTTAGTTTTCTTTCTTCGGTCTACTATGACAAAATCAAAAAACAAATCTTCAATTCTTCGTTCCACCCAGGGCGATTTCTAGCTTCAAACTAATCGTTATGCGTCTACCTCGTGCACGCCTAAGGTTCAGTCCCGTAGCTGCTCTCCGGTTCAACATGGCTCTATTTCCCCTTCTCTAACCTCCACTCCACCCAGAACAAACATTGTTTTTTTCTGATTTCACTGATCTCTTGAGTGCGACTAGGGTTTCATCTAAACACAAGAACAAAACCGTGCAAAACAATAGTTCTCCTGCTTAATCACCACATCCTCCGGCTTCTTGTGGTTGCAATGAAGGCTCCTGTGGCATCTTTAGACCAAGCCTCTTACCCATCAAACTTTTGGTCGGGTCTAACCCTAGCGGTTCTTACCCGGGCTCAGGCGGTCTCAACCTCGCACCGTCTACTGTTTCTGATCCCTCCCTAGCATTTTCTGAAAAAAGGCCACCCTTCAGCAATTCCTTCTAGTGTCACTCCTTCCCCTGTTGGCACTACCTCTTTCGCATCCCTAGCGAAGGATAAGTCTCTACTTGGCTGTAGCAGGGGTGCTCCCGCTGACACACCACCAGGTACTTCAAATTCCTAGTCTCCAGCTCTTGTTCACTTTCCTGAATATACATCCTCTGCATCATGTCATCTTCAGGAAACTGATGTCAATGAACTTGTTTTTAAGTGGAAATTCTATTTGATTAGCTATGTTGTCGGGAAGTTCCCAGAATATGCTTTTTTGTTAACTTACATTAGTAAAAACTGACAACATAAAGCTCACTTCATAATGCATGATTCGGGCTGGTTAATCTTTGCCTTCTCCTCTGAAATGGAAATGTTAGACGTTCTAGGAAGAGGTCTATATTCAGTATTTGGCCGACCTCTCATCCTGAAAGTAATGTTAGATTTCTTTGATTTTTAATCCACTGAAATGACCACAATGCCAACTTGGGTGAGGTTTTGAAATCTGCCTCTAAGATGCTGAACCCTAATTTACGTATCGAAAATTGCTAGCATGATTGGGAAGCCAATCCACTATGGTGATCCTATTGCACAAATGACCCGACTTTTGTATGCTAAAGTTCTTATTGAAGTTGACCTGCTCTCAGACTTGCCATCCTCTGTCAATGTGGTTCTACCCAATGGTACATCTTTGCCCCAGCAGGTTATGTATGAATCACTTCAACGTTTCTACAAGCAGTATAAGGTCCTGGGCCATTCTACTATCACTTGCACTAAAGGAATCAGACCCAAACATACGAAAAGGCCTTATAAAACTCTAGCATATTTTGCCAACTCCAGCCCCTCTGCAGAGACAACTGCTGTTGAGAAGTAGGAACCGTATCGTGCAGGCCCTTTTATTGATCCCCTAGTGGATCCTATGTTCCCTGAAGCTGTCACAGCTGGTGAACCGAGGCCTTAGTCTCCTGGTCGCAAAAGGACCAAAGTTGCTGCATCTGAGCACTTTGGCTCCACACTCCCTACTACTCCACGAGTACATATTTATAAAGAATGTGATACTGTTGCTGCCCCTCCCAAGAGGCAGTATTTAACTAGAAGCAAAGCAGCTACCATTACTTGTTTGGGTCCGCAAGGGAAGTCCGAGGCCCCTGCTGTCGCTTTTCAGCCACTGCACAACTCGGATGACTCTGCTCCATCATCCACCTTTTGATTTTTTATTTGCATTATGTATTTTGATAGGGAGGTTGTTCTTTTAGTTTCTTATTGGTTTGTATTGAATTGCCTGCAAACTATTTGGTAGACTAGTTGGTTTTGTTTTATCTCTTATGCAGATTCCCTGCTTGTTTCCTTTATGGCAACTTTTCTGTTTTGCCACAGATTGAGCTGATTGATTTTCCTGGTGGAGCTTTGCTGACAGTTCTGCTCTTTTGTTAAGCTGGTTAGGTAGTTTGGTTTTGTGCAGTCTTTCTTTTTTGTTTGTGTCTGGCTTGTGCCTGCTGTTACTGCTGGTGGTTTGTTCTGCTGGCTGGCTAGTTTGATTTTGCGCAGCATTTTCTTGTTGCTGCTTTGCTTGTGATTTATTGGGGTTAGAGCCTTAGTCTCAGCTATGGTTTGTTGCTGTTTGGCTTCTCGCTAGCATTTACTTATGCTTTGTTATCATTTCTAGTAGCCGTTGGTCTCTGGATGCATGCTGTGGTTGATATGATGTCTTGGGCTGCCCTGCAGTTTATTAATTTGTGTTAGGTGCTTATAGCCTATGTGTTCCTGTTTTGTTGTTGGCCCTATCCTTCGTGATATGGCGTTCGTTTACTGGTTTTGTTTAGCTAGCTGATTTGGTTTCTTTGTTTCAAGGAGCATGTTCCCTTAGATTATTCAAGAGAGCCTGTTCCTTTTAGCTGATCTGTATATGTCTGTATATTTTGACTTGCTGGTTTCCAGCTGTGTTTCACTTTTGATCTATACAATTTTTTACATTTGATAACAAAAAAGGAAGACAATGGAGCAAAATGAATTCAATAAACATAGGGGTTTCAATGAGAAAAGAACCTCATGCAAGTCCTTTGGCCTTGTACACCCCCATCCTTTACAGGATGTTAAATATGGAAATACTATAATAATTTCACATTTCAAACCGAGTATGTGTTTTGTTTGTGACTTCTTTTCATGACAATTTTTTTTTGTATTTATACACATCATCATATTCTTTTACTGATAAGCAATTCTAATGAAAATTTGACAGAGTTTCCTTTATAAATGGACATACCAAGTTATTGACTAATTCCTTCATTGCACAATTGTTGTAACCACATAAACCATTCGTCTTAGAACTTATTTCATATCATCTTAACCATAAGTCAATCTCAACCTCTCTCTCTCTCTCTCTCTCTCTCTCACACACACACACACACACACACAAAATATATATATGCCTTTCGAAAACATATTCATTTACAAGAATGTAATTATAAACAATTGTTAGGAAAGGAACATGTTACATCACATATACCTATTGATCTTGAGATATATATAGATAGAGGAGCATAATCTAAATAATCATGGAAATTTCTATGGAAAGTACATAAATGTCATCTCACATAAAATATTATACTTAAGTATTTCATTACATAAATCCAACATAGATAGGACAATGTAATCAAGAAAAAAAAAGAAACGAAAAGAGTTTTTAGTTTAGTTTACAAAATTAATTACATGCACAAAAAAAGTTCTAAAATCCTGGAGTTCGTCTCATGCCTAATTATTTAGTCCACCAATACACGAAAGTCCTACAACAAAGATTAATTAAGCATAAATTCAAATTTCAAACACAATTTTACTCCTAAGTATATACGATGACGAGGGTTCTTATTATTCCTATCCAATCCTATGGAAGATTTTATGAATGATTGTTACAATTACACATGCATTCATAAAACAAATAGAACATACTTAATCATAAAAAATTTGCGATGACTCCACCATACTAGTTTTATTTCGACAACCCATCTCCCACTATTGATTTCTACCAATCTAGGAAGAACATTCCTAATATTGAGCTTTTGTATATTTCATGAACAACCTCAATTACATGGTTTTTGAAAACTTCAGTAATGGTCCTAACATTGGTTTTTGCTCATTGCAAAAACAACCTCATCACATTGGTTTCTGGAAAAACTTCAAAAATGATATCAACATTAGCTTTCTCTCATTATGAAAGTAACCCAATTTCATTTGGTTTTTGAGAACTTCTAAACGACCTCAACATTGGCATTCATCTAAAAGTAATTCAAATTCATTGGTTTCCAAAATCTTTGGAAACGATCTTAACATTGGCTTTCGTTCATTGCAAAAGCAACTCAAATTCATTAGTTTTTGAAAACTTTGAAAACGATCCTAACATTGGCTTTCACTCATCGTGAAAGCAACTTAAATTCATTGGTTTATGAAAATTTTAAAAACGATCCCAACATTGGTTTTCATTTATTGCGAAAGCAACTCAATTACATTAATTTCACATCATATTTATGATTCATCCATATTACTTTTATACTTAGCATTCATAATTACAACCAAAAGTTTAAATTTAACCTAATAAGTTGTAAGCAAGATTTTACTTACCTCTTTCTCTGGTCGAGTGAATATGTTAGTACATTTTTTAAAAATTTACATACTCCTTCTTCATACAAGAAACACTTCTTTTAACTTCATATTAAAACTCACTATGTTTAACAATGCATGACAATGCACTAGAACACTATTTAATGTTTCTCTCCCCACTAGTGTTGTATAACTCAATTTTATTTGGAGTTTATTTCTTTAGTAAGCTAAGACACAAATACACAACTTTGATGAAGAGGGGTAAAACCAATTTTTCCATTTACACTTAAATTTGTCAAAATACAATAACATATAGGTCTATCCTATAACATACAATGTAAAACCTCTAGGCGAAAAATTATAAATTGACTAATTTCATGTAGAACAAAAGAAAAAATTCATAACTCTCGATCAGGTTATCAAAAAATTCTAAAAATTCATGTGGAGCCTTCTAATATGATGCCTTAGCTTGGGTTAAAATTTCACAATTTTTAGAGAAATTCGGAAAATTTGATGAAAAATCACAATTTGACTAGTCTTACGTTATTGGCGTGATTTTAAATCCGGCCATCAGATTGAGCTGAAATTTTATGAAGAACCTTAAAATATATTGAATAAAATCTGGTTAATATTTTAGGATGAACGGAGCTTGGTAGTGCTAGCAAAGAATAAGGACCGTCAAATGGAAGCAAAAAGACTCATTAAGGGTAAAATGATAATTTTCCATTAAAACTAAAACAAGGCAGCCCCTTTTCTATTATGAACTGCCAACTGGGCAGTAACAAAAGTGGAAAGAAAAAAATAATAAGAGAAGAACGTGAGAAATCAAGAGAAAAATAAGAAAAAGTGAGAGAGAGCTTTGAAACTTATAAGATTGAAAGACTTAGAACATTAAATTAAGGAAGAATCAAGTGAAGGAAAATATAAAAAAGGTGAGGAGGGCTGGCCACACTAGGAGGAGAAGAAAAGTTGGGAGAACTTAGCTCGGTAAGCATGAAAAATTTAGATTCTTACTTGAATGAAGTGTTTTTGGGTTTATTTGAGTAAGTTATCAAACAATGACAATTAAATTTGATTTAATTTCTTATATTCTTGATTTTTGTTAAATTAGGGTTCTTATGAGAATTTGGGGGTTTTGAGAAAAGTAGTAAACATGATGGAATTGAGATAGAATACTATAGAAATAGTGAATGTAAGTAGCAATTAAGAAAGAAATTGAATAATTTTAAAGAAAAGAACTTGTAATTAAGGATGAGGAAATATGGGGATGAGGTTTTGATTGTTTTATGTTTGAGAAATGATATTCTTTATCTTATTTGAAGTATTCAAAATATGAACAAGTGAAGAAACATCATGAGAATGTGAAAAGAAGGAATAAATAAATGGTGGAATAGTTCATAGGAGAATTCTTTAAGTGAATTAAAAGAAGAAAATTGATTAAAACTATATGTTGAAAATGAAGTGATAAATGAATGAAAATTTTGGTGTAAACCCCAATAAAATAAAAAAAATATTACATGCTTCAAATTTAGGCACGTAGGAGAAATAATAATGTAGTGCAATTTGATTTATTCAGGAGTTGTTTCGGGAGTAGGGCATCAGGCAGGAGGAGCTGGGCCATCATGAGCAGATGGTGGGTGATTCATCTCTTTCTTTAAAATTCAAAGTTTCATTATTAGTTATGAGTTTTTTATGACATGTTGATATGGAAGAAGTAGAAGAAGAAACTGTTGGTATTATAATGGGGATGTCGGGCAGTTAGTATATAATTACTGGTTAGTATGGAATTACCGGTTGGTTAGTATGAATTACCGGTTCGTATAGAATAGTATGGAATTACTGGTTTGTATGGAGTTACCGGTTAGATTGGCTATTATAAAGAATAGCCGGATGTTGGGTAATTCGTATGGAATTACCGGTTAAAGTGGCTATTATAGAGAATAGCTAGATGTTGGGTAATTCGTATGGAATTACCGGTTATATTGGCTATTATAAAGAATAGCCGGATGTTGGGTAATTCTTATGGAATTACCGATTATATATTGACTATTGATAGAGAATAGCCGGATATTGGGTAATTCGTATGGAATTACTGGTTAGATTGGCTATTATAAAGAATATATGAATTACCGGTTATATTGGCTATTGATAGAGAAAAGCCGGATGTTGGGTAATTCGTATGGAATTACCGATTTGATTATTGGCCATTTAAGAGGGTTAGTCAGGTTTGAGGTAGAATTTATGAATTACCAAATAAAAAAAAATTAAGCAATGAGTGTTGGTTACAAAGGTCTTATAAGTATAAGATTAATAAATTATAAATGGGTTATTAATGTTGATATATTTTGAAAACTTGTGAACATAATAGCTTTATCATTTTTAATGTGCTATCTTTCTTATTTCTTATTAATGTTATATAGACAGGTTGTTCACGAGGTGATGCAGAGCGTTAGATATAGGCTTTGTGTTTTAATCTGTTTATTTTGTGGGATGTAATATATTTGTTTTATATGTAATTTGTTTTATACGTAGATTGTAATATATGTGTCATGAAGATGTTTGCTTTTGGTACTTATATATTTAAAAAGTATGAGTAAGGAATTAATATTATTAAACTACTCGAAAAGAATATTTAGTAAATATAATCATGCATGTTTAAAAGATGGATGCATGTTAATGTAATAATTAGTTCAATATGAATCTTTTGAATTTATAATTGTTTGTAATTAATGTTTTATATGTTGATGATGTAAGGTTGAGAAAATACAATGAAGTATAGTTATGTGGAATATTGTATGATGAGATGAGATATGATCCAGGATGGTTGGATCAAAATGGAAGTTTTGAGTATTGTGATTGAATGAAGTATAGTCGATAACTTGGTAACATCAGAAACAAAGGAAACTCTGCCGAAATTTTCAAAAAAAAAATCCCACAATCTTAGACATATTATTCAATACTTGATATTAGTAAAGAAATGATTGAGATTTCATGACATCATAATTTGAGGGTGTTACATACAACCTGACCCTTCTCTTATGTTTTATCTATATTTGGAGTTTTATAACTCTAATTAGGATAAGGTTTGTTTCCTGAAAAGATAACATCACTAACCACATTTTCCATTAGAACACCTACCCTAAATTTCCTCAGTTGTAAGTCTCAATTTTCGGTTTAAGGTTTGATGTACATGATGTCCAGTAGTTCCCAACTTTACTTGTCTTCATGTTTTTACCTATATCTAGAGTTCTATAACTCCAATTTGGGTTAATTGAGTCCCATAAAAAAGCTAACACTCAAATATACAACTTTCATGATGGATAATATCCCAAATTCAGCCTTAAACTAGTCAAATTTCTAGTCACAAGTTAGTTAGAAATACTGTCTAGATCTTTGGTTTTGTAGGTCTAACACACAACCAATCCTTCCCTTCTTTTTATCATCATTGTATAAAAAACATGTTATTTCCATAAAAATGATCATTCTTGAGATCTTACACATTCAAAATTAAACTTCACAAAAGCATCCACCATATGAATTTGTTTATATGTTTAGGTTTTAACACATCATAGTTTCTTGTATGACCTTACACTTGTTATTTTAATAGGCATGCATAATTCAACATCAAAAAGTTTTTCCCCATCATTTTGTTCATGTCTAGCCAGAGGCTTCAAGCCTTTTTTAACTAATCTTATTCTTCAATATTTTGAAAATATTATCAAGTCTTCTTCACCCTCATCTTTACAATATATCCTCACTTTCTATCCACCCCAAAACAAATCCCTCAAGAACCCTAATATAAGAATTAGTATTTTTGTATAAAACTTACCCAAGGTATTAGAAATTGGTCTAGGTAGGTTTTAGATTTGTCCTAGCTGTGTTTTTTGCTCCTCAATACTCCTTCTCCCTCAAATGTTTTGGCCTCTCTTTATCTCCCCTCTACTGCCACCAACCTCTTCTCTTTTTCTCCCTCAATTTATTTTGTTTTTGGTGTTTAAATCTTCACTCAAACCCCTTATTTTATATCATGGATTTGCTTGCATGTGTTTTCTCTAACTGCTCTTTGAGAGAAGGTGCTAAAGAGAAAAATGACTTTTTTTTTTGTCGTTAGCCAGTCTCTTCTTCCTAAGGTTGACGAGTTTTTCTCAATTGTTTTTTGTTTTTACCCCTCACTTGTTCATGCCTTTTCAATTTAATCCTCTTATCCCTTGTCTTTCCCATATTAGGCCTTAATTTCTCCTTATTCACTTATGTGTATTTCATACTTGAAGCTAAAACTTTCATATTTCACTAATGGGTTCTTTTTTATTTACTTAATTTCATGCATTTATTTTATAGGCGCTTACATTTTCCTTCCCTTCAGAAATTTCATCACTGATATTTCAAAAGACGTACATGTGGTAGAGAACACTTCAGGACGCTTTCTTCTTATTTCTGACTCCCTCTCCCACGTTTATTCTTCAAATTGTGAGTTCCTCCAAAGTATTTTTACTAGCGAAACTTTTTTGTTTCTTAGTTCCTTCTCACTTCGATCTAAGATCTTCACCTGCTTCACTTCCAATGTCAAATCTTCTCTTATTTCTATCAGAACTTGTGGCAGAAGTCACGATGGATCAATTTATGCTTTTCATAGTAACGACACATGGAATAAGTTGTGTATTTTCTCCAAATAAGGAGGTAACCTTAATAGGTAAGCCACATGCCCAATCCTCTCCAAGATCTCAAATGGGCTAATGTACCACGGGATGAGTTTTCCCTTCATTCCAAATCAGAAAATATGTTCCCCTTATGCTACCTTCAAGAATACCTTGTCTTCCATTGAGAACTCAAGGCGTCCCCTCCTAATATCGACATAACTTTTTTACCTATCAAGAGCTTCATTTATTCTTTTTCTTATTACTTTCACCTTATTAGTGGTGATTTGAACATGTTCCGGTCTCAATAGTTTCCTTTCTCTAATTTCATCCCAACACATTCCTACAACATTTTCTCTTGTACAAGGCCTCATATGATGCCATATCAATAGTGGCATGATAACTGTTATTGTAAGTGAACTCCACCAAGGGCAAATGGTCTTTCTAATGTCTTTCAAATTCTATAATGCACACCCTCAATAGGTCTTCTAGTATCTGGATGGTCCTTTCTGATTGATCATCTATTTTTGGATGGTAAGGTGTGCTCAATTTCAGTCTTATTCCCAAGAAATTTTAAAAGTTGGGCTGTAATTTAGAAGTAAATCGTGGGTCTCTGTCTGACACTATGGAAATTAGAATACCATGATATCTAACAACCTCATTTACATACATCCTGGTTAGCTTATTGACACAACCAAAGATTTGATGTCTTCTCCTAAGTGTAGGAGTGTCGAAGTAATAAATAACCCAGCAAGACCGGGGTCGAACCACAAGGAGGTTAACTGTATAAACTATAAATAAAAAAATAGATAATAACATAAAAGGAGTTGAAGAGAGCTTTGAGATGTGATATTGATATAAAGATTAAACAAGGATAAAATAATTATCAAGGTTAGAGGATCCACTAATGGTATTTCAAAAAAGTATAATAACTCCTTAACTAGAGCATGTTTTATAATAACATGTCTAATAATATAAGATACCTTTAATTCATGGTAAATATTCATCTTAAATGTAGGCCTATCACATAAATCAAAGGATTGATCGATGAGTTTAACTATTGAAATTGAGAAGAGAAAGAGAGGGCTAAGCTTAAAAAAGAGATGCTGGTTCAATCCAAACTGGAACACCATTTGGTTATTGGATCATAACTGGAGCTGTAGAACTTGGATTTAGGTTTGGTTTATATGTATGGAAAGCTAAGACATAAGCCTAAAACGTTCATGAATAGTCCAAGATTTAAAAGGACCGTTTTCAAGTTTAAATTGTAACAATAACAGAAAAGTCAGAATCTATCATACAGGCCAGATACTATTTAGTGTTCAACCCATATCTCGAGTTCTAAGAGTCCAAATACACCTATTCTTGTTTTGTTAGAAAGTTGAGACAATTTTCCAGAACTTTCATGAAGACTATCTGCTCAAATTCTGATGTTAGCAATGACATTTTCTACAAATAAGAAGATAAAGATTGTTACCAAGTCAAGAGGTGGCCACCCACTCAACAATTAGTCATCAAATCAATAGTTCTGAATTTTAGCCTATAAAAGGAGGCATTTACCATGCATTTAGGCATCTTGATTTTTAGATCAAGATCATTTCCTTACTTACTTTCTTTCTTTGTAGTTTTAATATTCTAGTTTTATTTCATGTTATAGTTTAATTAATCTCTTGTTTATGCCTTTCATTTCCTTTACTATACTTATATAATCATGTTCTCCTCTTGTTTATTTATGTTTTTCTTCTTCATTATATTTAGCTAAGTTTATTATGTCAACGTGAAAAGGTTTCACTAATGGTGTTAGGATAAGTATAATATAAACTCAATATGGACTTCAATTCTTATATCCTTAACAACTTGTTATTAACATGTCTTATCATTTTTATCTTATTAATTCTTAATACCTTGCTTGTTAAATAGTTAATCTAGATTTGTGTTGTATAACACTTGGTACAACAAATGCTTGGCACTTTCATAGCCAACCGTATGATATAACCTACACATGTGCTATGAAAGGAACTTGATTTGTTGTTAACATAAGTTAGCATCATGAATTCCTGACAATATTTAAAAGTTTTGTATTACTTAAATAAGATAATTAATATGATCATGTTAATAATTTATAATGAGTTATTAATGACAAATCATCCGATTGGAACCTCTTTTATGTGCGGTTTCTAGTTGAGTAATAAAAAGAGTTTATATTATACTTATTTAAAATATCATTAGTAGATCCTCTAACCTTGACAACTGTTTTTATCATTGTTTAATCTTCACATTAATCTTCATATCTAAATTCTCTTTAACTTGTTGTTGTTGTTATTATTATTATTATTATTATTTATAATTTATATAGTTAATCTCCATGTGGTTCGATCCCGGTCTTGCCGGGTTATTTATTACTTCGACACTCTTACACTTGGGATAAGACATCAATCTTTTGATCGTGTCAGTGGGCATTTTGGAGCAAAAAGAATAGCCCAAAAGGAATTTGAGGATATATATCACTTTTATAAATCATGTGAAAAATGCCAAAGAACTGGCAATATCACTTATAAGAATCAAATGCAAAGAATATTTTTGTAAGTGAAATTTTTTATGTTTGGGGTATTAATTTCGTGGGTCCATTTTCTTCTTCTTTGGTAATCTTTATATCCTTCTTGTTGTTGATTATGTGTCTAAATGGATTAAGACAAAAGCCACATGAACTAAAAATGCTAAGGTTGTTTTAGATTTTATCTAGACTCATATATTTGACAAGTTTGGAATCTCCAAAGCTATCATTAGTGATCGTAACACTTATTTTTGCAATCGTTCAATGGGAGCATTACTATGCAAGTACCATGTGACTCATTAGACTTCCATAACCTACCATCCACAAACGAATGGCTCAGTTGAAATTAAGAAATCAAGTCTATTTTGGAGAAAGTAGTGCAACCTAATCGGTGAGATTGAAGTCTGTGATTTGGTGATACACTTTAGGCTTATCGGATTGCTTATAAATCACCTCTAGGAATGTCACCTTATAGGATGATTTACAAGAAAGCATGTCATCGACTAGTAGAGCTTGGACACAAAGCTTTTTGGGCCATTAAACAATGCATCTTGGATTATGAGAATATGAGTATTATGTACAAGAATTAGTTGAGATAAATAAAAATATAAATCGAATGAATGAGTATGCATCCAAATTTTAAAGTTTAATTAGTTTAGGGATTGACTTTGAAAATATATCATGTTGACTTAATAGTGTTGTACCAATGTAAGTTTTTAAGCCCTCGGTATTATATTTTTTTATTGTGCATTCTTTCAATGATATATATCTCTATAACTTGCTTCATATCTTGTTGAGATTACATTTACATTACATGTGTATATGAAGATGATAAAGACACCAGGAATTTTAACCACTTAAGAAAAAAATCCAACCCAAAATATATTACTCTTAGTGAGCCCTTTTGAGCTTGTTTATCTTTTCTTTTCTTTACCGATGTTATAAGCCTTAACTTTTTATATGTTTTCATTTTCTCTTAACCAATGATTAGAGGAGTATATGCTTATTGATATCTCATGAGATTATGGGTGGAAATTATGTGAAAAAAAAAGTGATACTTGATGAAAATAATGACCAAGGTTGCCAAAGGTAGACCCATCCTAAAAAAACAAAAAGAAAAGAAAAGTTGTTCCGTTATGTTCTGAAAACTCTATGTTTACGGAGCTTGAAATCAAAAGAAGTTAAGTATTGATGCTTAAAGATGGTGAATTTGTATGCTTTGATGAGGTATCATGTATGCTTTCATTTCTTTTACCCCATTACAACAAAAAAGTAAGACCTTTTTATTTATGTATAGCTTGTAATATTTTAGTAATGAAGATGAGATTGAAGAGCAATCTTATGGTAGAACATATTCATTGATTGAATTAGAGAGATTTGAAGGCATAAGCCCTAAACACGTGAGTGTTTGAGTGTATATCAGTGAGAGGACCTATCACTTTGACATGACATAGATTTCATTTAAATCCTAATGATTAATTGAGTTTTGAAGTTTGTATGTAAATAAATTCATGAAAAATTATGTTTTACCCTTCTTGATTGTATTCTTGTTTATAATGCATGTACTCTTGGACATTGATAAAAGATTACGAGATTAATCAAAATTATTTTATTTATTTATGCTTTTGTCTTCCTGAAGTTTGATTTTATCTTTCCTTTCTCGAGGACGAGCAAGAGTTAAGTGTGGGGGTATTTGATGTAACCATATTATTCAATAGTTTTACCTATATTTACCTAATATTTTGTTCATAAAACAAATATTATCAAGACATTATATATATATATAATGTCTTGATAATATTTGTTTTATGTTTTGAAGGTATTTTTGGATGTGAGATTCAAAAAAGAGTAAATTGGAGATAAAATTCAGACTATATTCTAAGTCGTGTCAAATATTGACAGATTTGATGTCTGATCGATGTTTTATGCAAAACTTGAGCTGTAAAGGTTGAAATGAAATAATTCTAGTGGCATTAGAAATGTAACATCCATACCCTTTTATACATATATGGCAAGAAAAAGAAAAAAAAAGAAAGAGGATAGAAATCACAACCTTCAAAGACAAGTCTCGCATTCTACCAATTTTGACTTTTGGCCATTCCAACTTGAATATCTTGAGTTAGAGAAGTCTATTTGATGCAAATATAATTGTTTTGGACTCCTGACTCAAATACCTATCTTCTTGCAAAATTATAGCTGAAAAGAGCTCATATGAGAGATATGAGTTTTCTAAAACAAACTATAAATTCTGTCAGCAAATAGGTTTAGTAAAGAAACAAGTCCAACTTACTTAAAAGTAGA
>Ga0325411_1000446_pt1 | contig 43113 bp, 32 predicted proteins | sample PopdelMetagenome_13_FD_206181 | JGI IMG/M metagenome (GOLD analysis project Ga0325411, IMG submission 206181) | Populus deltoides microbial communities from Bellville, Georgia, United States - Xylem-PdIQD-R4 | ecosystem: Host-associated > Plants > Phyllosphere > Stem > Wood/Secondary xylem...
ATCTTGCCGATTCTGATTAACTTGCGAAAAACAGGGAAAACTAAATCACATCTTCCTCTTAATTAAGGGCTCGATAAGCATAAGCCTTTTCTATTAGTCCCACAGCTCCTTACAGAACACTTGCTATCGTGGCCTAAAACGCACCTTCGTAGAGGAACGTGCTACTTTATAAAAGACCATAGTCACACAAATTTATCCATATATAACAAATTTAATCAAACACTAATCATAAATTAATCAAAGCAAAATAAAACACAAATTTATGTTTATTAGGGTTCTGTTATAATTTCATTGTTCCCATCTCAGTCTCCTATTCCCCACCCATTCCCCTTACAGCCATCGGTTTGTATACTTCCCCATTAGCATTCCCCAATTGTTCTGTTCCCATTGCCCTCTCATTACCCTCTCCTCTCGGTTCCAGTTCCCCCAATTCCCCTGTTCCAATTCCCCTCTCCTGGTTCCAGTTTCCCCAATTCCCTCTCCCTCTCGGTTTCTCTCATTCCCCCATTCCCCTGTTCCCTCTCACTCTCGGTTTCTCCTCCTCTCTCCCCCGGCTACTTGCTCTGGTAACACCATGACTTGACAAAAACAAGAACAAGGGTTGACAAAAAGTATATGGTGGCCGGATTCGGGGACAGGGAGGGGCTGCTTCACAGTAAAGTTCACAGAAATCTTCCCCCCCCATTTTGCCTCTTTGTGTTAACAGAAATCACCCCTCCCGTTTTGGCCTCTCTTTACTCACAGAAATCGATCGCCCCCCCAACCCATTGTTTTGCCTCTCTATGTTAACAAAAATCGCCCCCCATGTTTTGCCTCTCAATGTTAACAGAAATGGCCCTCCCTGTTTTGCCTCTCACCGTTCACATAAATCGCCCCGCCCCACCGTTTTGCCTCTCTATGGACCTTCACTATGCTCTTTGAGGGGAAGAAATAGAAGGGCAAGACTAGCAGCCCCCTGCTACCTATCTGTCCAATAGTTGTTTGGCACTCCCTATGGTATAGCCTTCCTCTCTCTGTTCACAGTTATCTCCCCCCCCTCCGGTTTTGTCTCTCTGTTTGGTTAGAAATTCCCCCCCTATTTGGTTAGATGCTTTGAGCTGCGGATTGTGAGAAGAAAACAGTCATTGACAAAATGTGTGTTTTTTGGGTTGCTTGATTAGTTTTAACTGTGGACAGTGACGAGATAAGATGAAGAGTTATGAAAATGTTATGGAAAAATATGACAGTAGCAGATTTATCAAGAATATCACAGAATTTATGCCATTATTTTTACAGATCTACGAAGAAGAAGATAAAAACATAAAGGAAATAAAGAGAAAAAAAAATACCTGAAATTAATTGGTCCAGACAAATGCTTTGTTCCAGAAAAATGCTTGCTTTGTTCCAGAAAAATGCTTTTGTTTCTGCTCAGCTTCCAATTGATTTTGACGAAAAGGAGACTGTGTATGAGACAATGAACAGCGCTGAAAAAAAAGGAAAGTGTTTTCCTTTCTTTAACAGAAGGAAAACACTTTCCTTTGGTTACGTTGCTTCTTTTAGTTTGACTGGAATTCAGTTTTCTTTGACAACTTTTCCATACTATTGCCAAACATGGGAAAAGCAGGAAAGTGAATTCCAGGAATTCACTATCCTGCAATCAAACACAGCCTAAGTTACACTTAATAGTAAAAGACTAGTCAACTTTATATGATTCTGTCACGAGTCGCATCAAAAATTATTTTTTAAAATAAAAAAATATAAATATTATTAATGTGTTTTTATGAAAATTATTAACTCACATCAAAATTGTTTTTTAATATGAACATAAAAATTGATGCATTTGTATAATAAACATATCATGAATTATATATATAATTAATAACTGCTAGAATAAAATATTTACTCCAATCAAAAACTAAATTGATAGGTGAAAGATAAATATAAATTGAAATATATAATATAGTATTGTTTGGAACTATTCATTTTTTTATTTCAATATATGTCAATAATTTTTTCGGAAATTAATAATTTAAATTCTATCAAAATAAAGTAATTTTCTATTATAATCCTTCTTTCTTTTATTAATCTATATTTATGAACAAAAAATATACTTTTTTAGCAATGCACTTAATTTAATAAAAACTGAAGGTGATTACAATAAATATCTACTAAACTCTAAAGGATTTAAAATAATGATAAAAAGACATCTTTTTAATTAAAACTTCTTCATTCTATTAATGTGATTCTTTTTTTTGTTTTTACAATTTATCGTAGTGTTTATATTTTGAAGTAAAAGATTATGAGAGTCATAAAAGAAAAAATTAATAAAAAAAACTCTAATGGTTTTATTATTATGCCGCGAATGTATAAAAAAATATAAGAATAATATATAGGGACTTTTTTATTTTTTATATAATCACACAATAATAATAATAATAATAAAAGTCTCATAGAAAAGCCAAAAATAAAATTTAACAAAAAAACATAAATAAAAATTATAAAAGAGTTGTAAAAAATGCTCGATATTGTTTTTTAAGAAAAACTATAATTTTATTCTTGTTCTTAAAATGATACATTTACATTATTTATTTTCATTATATTTATGTTGTTTAAAGATTAAAGTAACTATAACATTTAAGAGAGGGATTAATTAGATGTATCACTAATATTGACAAATAATGCAAATTACTTCAAATAAATATAATAACCAACTATATAATTAAAGTACTTAAAGTACAGAGATAAGAGAAGAAAATTTACAAACTCATTTTTAATGTGGTTCGACAAGCCTACATCTAGACCCCAAGTACTAAAATGTACTTGCATATTGTATTCATTTACTAGTTCAAGTTCAAGAATACAATACCAATTTGATGAATTCACATCAAGATTTTTACACCACACAATAAATCCATGCCAAAATTTTTCACCATTTGAAAATATTTTCTCTTTAAGATTTTTTCCAACTTGATGAATCCAACCAAGATTTTTCCCACTTCAAGATATGTCATCTTCAAGATTTTTTTCACTTGAAGATATACCCTCTTCAAGACTATTCCTTCCTGGAATTACCTCACCAATACCAAAAGTTTTTAGCTAATTCTCAAAAGTTTACAAGAGTGATTCACAACTAAGTCTCTTAATATAATTGAAAGATCTAATATCTCTATATTTCACAAGATAACATTTATAGGATTTGAAGGTGTTTAAGTGTAGTAAAAATGAGATTGAATACCCTTGTGCTAGATTGTGAAAGTTTAATAGCACAAATTAGAGTATAAAAAAAAAATTGATTATTTTAAAGTGTATTTACTTTAAGAATTGCTTGTATATCATACATGTTCGGAATCCCTCTTTATTTTTTCAATTATATAAGTTATATATATGTTTCCAAGAAAAACTAATTGTTTATAGCCATTATAATCCCATTGACGACTTAAATTGTCAACCAGTTCAGATTGGTCAAGCCAATCAATCAACTAATTCTTATAGAATTCTCAGGTGTTCATCACATATGAATAAGAGGTCAGTCGGATCATTTGGTCATACCAAATGGTTGACTGATTTATGCAGTATTCCAGTTTTGACAAATTAACCTAGGTGAATTTTCAAAATTGTTTATCTTAGATTTTATCATTAATTATTTAATGGATGTAAAATGAAGTGTGTGAGTTCATTTTAATTGTCCTATCCAATAGGATATAAAGATTTATATTAAGAACTTAAAATGAATATTTAATATAAGCTTCATTTTGCTTTCTTCTTAAACTGCTTAATGGATTTTTTCATGAAATTCATTATGCTTGTTGATATGTTCTTTGAATAAACATGTTTAAAACTTATTCTTAAGAAGACATATTATTAGTTTTTTTTTTATTTTATTGTTATAATTAAAATATATAAAAATATGAATATTTGATCTAAAGTTCAACAATTTCTATGTAGCGTGTTTAATAATTTTATTGAAAAACACTATGATGTCATAAAAATTAAATATAAATTGAATAATATTTAATAAAATTATATTTTTAATATATTTTTTCATTTATTTGATTGAAACTTAATTTGTTTTGAAAAGGGAAAAACCAAAAGCATAATGGGTTGACTGGCCCTATATATCCTAGTGTGTCTGGCCCAAAGGGAAAAAGACCAAGTATGGGGACAGTAAAGAAAAGCTTATGAGTCTGGTCTTTTAAGTTTTTTTTTTTTTTTTTTTTTTTTTTTTATAAGGAGGAAAAAAAATATTAACAATAATTTTTTTTAAAAAAAAAAAAAAAATAAAATAAAACAAAAAAAAAAATTAAAAATTTTAAAAAAACCTTTTTTTTTTTGTTTTTTTATTTTTTTTTTTTTTTTTTTTTTTTTTTTGTATAAGGAGGAAACAATCTATTATCCATTCTTTTTTTTCAAACAAAAATAAAGATAATAGACGACACAACATCTATTTACCGAGTTTCAATCACTAGAGAGGGGGTTGAAATATTAAGTAGGGGTTTTTTGGGATCTAAAAAAATACTTTTAAATTTATTTTCACATAAAAATCTAATAAGTATCTATTTCATGTCAACAAATCAATCTAAAAACTTTAAACACTCCAAAATCAGTTAAAAGACAAAATCAAACGGGAAAAAATTCACCTCTCAACCCTGATTTATTTTTTCAGACAAAATAAAGAGTAAAAAAACACCTATTAACATAAAGAATAATCTTTTTTATGGGCAGAAGATGATCAATTAACAACTTTCTATCTCTTTCATTATGTTTTGATGTTTTTTTTTATTTCTTAATTTCATGAATAGAAAAATAAAAAGAAAACCTTTTAATTAAATCAAAATAAAATTTATAAATTTTTTGAAATTAACAACGTATTTTCTCTGTATTATATACTATGATCCCCTCTCTGGAGATCTGCTTGCTACGAACCCTCTCCTCTTCATCAATGCAATCACAAATCAAGCAAATAGATACAACACCCTCATCTTTTGTTTTAATTTCTAGTGGGGAAAAAAAAAACATATCACTTTAACAATTAACAAAAGAAAATCTAGGAAAAGGAAGCAAACGCACTTGATGCTAAATTCGCCGCCTATGGACAAGCTGCCGTGACGGTGCCATCTGGCATCATCTTCTTTCGTATCAGAGAGGAAGCAAGCATGGCCAAGTATTTTTATTATTAATGTTTATAGTCAAGTTTGGATTGAATTTAACTATTGGATTATTAAAAACTAAAAAGCTGACAAATCAAATAGGTCTGTCTCATCGAGATAAAAGCATGGCAAGTTATTTACCAACCAATCTGAGTTAGGTCTAAAATTTGTAATCTTCCAATTAACCAGTGAGGTCGGGCTGGACTTTACAATCATGAATCCATCTTAGCCTTGCCCCAATGTATTGCGCACCTCAAATCGCCTGTCCCATGAATCCATCCAAGCTAATAACAGTTTAAGAGTGGTTTTGTCTTCAAACCTCTCTATTTCTGCTGTATTCTGAAACCATTCAGCAATGTTTTAAGAGTGGTTTTGTCTTCGACCAGTACTCCCTCATAGTTTTCCTCTTTCTATAATAGTTGCTGCTCTCAGTTTTCATGATGTATAGACTTGTGATTGGCAATAAAAAGCAAAAATACGACAAAACTAGCACAATCTAGGAGTTGCAATTAACCAATGAGGTGGGGCTGGACTTTACAATTATGAATCCATCTTAGCCTTGCCCCGATGTATTGCGCACCTCAAATCACCTGTCCCATGAATCCATCCAAGGCAATATGCCTATATGCATGGAAGGGTCGACCCAAAGTAGAAAACAATATTGTCCTCCATGATTGGCACCTCAAATCCAAGCCATGCCTGCATGTAGGAGAGGGTCCCAACGGAGAAAACATTGTCAATGAAAACCTCTCTATTTCTGCTGTATTCTGAAACCTACTTCTGCCATTCAGCAATGTTTTAAGAGTGGTTTTGTCTTCGACCAGTACTCCCTCGTAGTTTTCCTCTTTCTAAATAATTGCTGCTCGCAGTTTTCATAATATATAGACTTGTGAAACGTTGGCAATAAAAAACAAAAACACGACAAAACTAGCACAATCTAGGAGTTGCAACCTTGCAGATGAGTTTAATTAAGACAACATCAAGGGTTTCACTAAAGAGAAAATTAACACGATTCACTGCTATCCAATCAGCACGCCAATTGGCCTCTTAATTAATAGATATGATGCATGGGAATTTGCCAGGGATGATACAGAAACTTCTGGATGGAACTAACAAATTGCAGATCGCATCTATCCAAATGCGAGCGCTTGAGAATTATATCAACAGCCATCTTCGAATCAACTTCCACAATAATCTTTCAGTATTCTTTACCCTATACTAACTATAATAGCATCAAAATGCTAAATGAAGAGCTATAAATAAAATAAAATATTATTTTAGCTCTTCAATGCTTATTTTATATGCTTTAGGAGAAGTGCCAAACAAAATGTTATTCCCACATGTATTGCAAAAATACTAAAATACTATTCATTGTATTTTTTTTCATTAATTTTTTTTCTTTTGATTTTTTTTAAATCTATGTTTTTTTAATTTACTTTTTATGATATTATTCTAGTCTCATAACTTGAGAGTTTACCTGGGTTGACGTGGGTTATTTTATTGTTTTTTTTTTAATTTTATTATTTAATATTAGATTGATTGAGAATCGTCCGAGTTGTTTTCAAACCCGTCAAATAAACAGAATCATATCAAGTTGTTAAAATAGTTGTGTATAACATATATTGAAATACAATTGGCTCTTCTAAATAACTTTTTATCATTGGAGTGCATATAAGCAAAAAAACTATATTTATACTATTCAAATAGCTATGTTATCAATTTGGCTCTTCTAAATAGCATCTTCCATTGGAGATGCTCTAACATCTCTTTCATATTTAAACTATTTTTTTCTTGTAAATAATGCTATTGAAATAATTTTTTTACATAATGTTTTTATACAGACATAAATGATTGTTACTTTTGACATAAATCACCAATTCTTTATCATTTATAAAATCCATACTTTAGCTCTAATCAATTAACATTTTAATATGTAAGATTTATTACAAAAATTTTGTTTTAAAATTATACGATATATTAAAAGAGATGGGAATAACTATAGCCTTTACATCATGTAGCAAGACCCACGACACTATGGATTGCACTATTACTCTATATTGCAATCTTCATTGTTCCTAAGACAAGAAAAGGTTCAATTTAGGTATTTATGTTTTGATTCTAGAACTTTATTTTTCATATGTTTTTAGTTATTCAAAGTTGAGAGAAAAGAGAGATAGTAACTGAAAAATAGATAGGAGAGAGAAAACTTGGGGTCGACCATAGAAAAGGATGATCTTATCGTCAATGGATTCTCTTGGAGAGGAGATTTGATGCGATCCAAGCAACACTAAAGGATCCATTTGAGGTTTTAGTTGGTCTAATGATAAGGCTTAGGGCTAAGAAGTTTAAAAAGGCTTTCAATGGACTTCTTCGAGATATATGAGCTAAGGTAGACTTCAAAAGGGTAGTAAATAATGAAAATCAAGCCTTGATTAATCTGAATCATGTTTAAGAAGAGCTTGTTGGTGGAACCAAGATTGAGTTTTTCTATCAATTTCTGTTGCTTGAGAGTAAATTAAAAAAATCATAAAGTTTACGGTGCAAAATCAAGGAATTGTTCAAGGATATTTATTTTTTCACTTAAGTTCAAGGAAGTATTTTAAAATTTGGCCTCGATTAAATTCTAACCGCCTCTCCTGCTTACACACCTCCAGACACGCGCCACCATAAAAGCAAAAAGCCACCAACATGAGATCCTTGAACCACAAACATCCAGTGATGGAGCAAGCAAACGCCACCTCAGAAAACAAGCCCAAGCATCATTTTCATAAAACAACAACAACAATATCATCTCAGAAAGAAGCAAAAATCAGTCTCCAAAATGAAATAAAAACCCAACCCTAAAATCTCATATCTCAAATCAAAACTCCCTCACTCTATCAAACAAATTCCAATTAATTCAGCGCAACAAAAAAAAAACCATAATTTCAGTAATTTTGAACTTAACCGTTAGTGGACCTTCTCTTCACATGATTTCTCTGATTATAAAGGTATTAATTTGTTTTATTAGGTTTAAATAGATAATTTATTATATTAATTTGATGTTTTTCTTTTTAATTTTGCAGATAGAATTGTGTTAGTTTCCTATAATATATTAGGTGTTGAAAACGCATCAAAGCATCCGAATTTGTAGTTTAAATTTCCATCGAAATTCTTGGAATGGGAACGACGAAAGGCGTTTCTATATAAAGAGATATGTCATTATAATGCAGCGATACTCTGTTTTCCGGTAGGTCAAGTTTCACCTTTTTTTTTTTTGAATTTTGTTGTTGTACTCGTATACAATGAAAGTGTGGCACAATAAAGGAAATACTATAGTTGGGATTATAATTTCTTTACCATTAGAATGCATGTTTATGTTTTTGTAAGTTTGGGTTTTATCCATCATGTTGCTTGTATAACGTAGACTACTGACTTGCTTGTTGTTGAGAAATTGTTCTTGCTCTTTTTCTATTTTCGTATTCTATATCAAACATTTAGCAACTCATATTCTCAATACAGATTCACCCTTGTGCATGAAGAACATTTAGAGTTCTAGAGTTTTGGCCTTCAAAATAATGTTGCTCAATTTTATGTTTTAAAGATATGTTAAGGGTTGGTTGATGTGACTGGTTTGTTTTTCTTATTTACTTTTTTCTTTTTGTTTCTGATTGCGACAACAATAGATGTTATATCCAACAATAAATGTATAACCTGGATGAAGCCCTTTTTTTTATTGTTTTACATGTCTTTTATAACTTTGATTTTTATTTTAGAGGAGCAAACACAATCTAGACCAAGTTTTATATTGGCTCATGCTGGTAAAAGTTGTGGCATTATGATAATTTGGCTCCTTTTAACATCGAAAGCTCCTCTTTATGTTTGAATTTTCATAGATTGTAAGGTCTATGATGGTGCTATCACATCAATTTTAACCTTTATTCAAGCGTCATGTAAAACATTGCGATTTCAAAAACTTATGGAAATAAAATAATGAAATTCATGAAGAGGAATGATAGATATTTTGATGATTTCATTAATATCATTTATGACTTTTTCATCTTTCTTTAATAATTTTTTATTCTGCTTTGCATCCATTGGTTTTAGTTTTATAAATTATGACCTCAAACGAAATTTTTACTTGCGAGCATATTCATTATTTGCAAGCTTCTTGGCATGGTTAAACATTTATTGGTTTCATTAGCTTCCACTTTCCTGAGCTACTCAAATGAATGAAAGTCAATCAGAATTTGGCTCATGTATGTAAGAATCAAAGTAAGTTCAAATGCATTATGTTGTATAGAGTAATGCATTCATGTGGATTATTATTTAAAGTCGGATAATTAGATAACTTATGGTTTGTAACAACATAACCTTTGAAGCAAATATTAAAAGACGAAAACAATATTTGATCTTTAGGTAATCTTCGCATAAAACCCTAAACCAACTCTAGATCTGTCTAACAAGATCATTGGGACTCCTAGGAAATTTTAAATACCATTTTAACTAGATCTGTTTAACAAAATCAAATCCAAATAAGACTTAAAACTAGCACTCAAGACAATGTTTTTCTGATGATCATAAAGAACATGAACCCATTTTATCCAGAAAATACAACTTACATTGTCAAACTCAAAGAATACATTTTAGGCCTCTAAACCAACTCTCTTAGCCTTAATAAACCACATTATCATAAACAAATAGATTTGAATAAAAAAACACTAACAAATAACCTCAAATCATCTAGAACATGTATAAGACTTCAACTTCTAAAACTGCAGCCCTATTATCAGCCAACAAAAACATTAAAACTTAATCCAAAACTAACTATTCAAACACTTAAGACCCAAACTAAAATCAGGAACCAAGAACATGCATTAACAACCTAGATAAAAGCCATCAAACACCTATTGTTACATTTGACAGATTCCAAAACTATTATGCTTCATCAAAACCAAACAAACAAATACCTTTTAAACATCCAAACAACACTAACAACAACTTCAGAACATGATTAAGCAATCAAGACAACATTTTCATTCATCAATCCACATAAATGCTAAAACACAAAAAATACCAAAAGGTTTCAAAAACATCATTAAACATTGAAAATGCATGAAAGGGTAAGCCACATGGACTCCACCCTTAATATTTCACATGGTTATACCTTCTCTAAGTTTATTGGTTATAGGCTGCTATTTCCCATCTCCTTTTCTTCTTTCCTTTTCCCATTCTACTCTTTCTAACCTTCATAATAGGGTCTATTAATATAGTGTTTCCCTCATGATTTTCCATGTTCTCCTTTTTTTTCCTCTCAAAGTTTCTAAAGGGTATTTATAGGGTTTTTTCTAGGGTTTGTGATGGATTCTAACATAGAGTGATCAAAGGTCAGCCCTTTAATCAAAATAAAAGAGCTCAAGAAAAATGCTAATAGCTGGAACCTTTGCTCTTCAATGGTTTTTTAGGGCAGGTGGTTTTCTCTTTCTTGGAGGCAAAGACATGCATTTCTCACCTTCTGATCTTGGATGAAAGATTTATGACCCTTGATAAAAACCCTTTCAGAGTTTTTAAGTGTGAACACACAAAAAGGTTAGGTGGTTTTGCGCAAATAGGGATCTTAGTCAAGGTTAATTGAGTTGGTCACTTTTGAGGCTTTATCAAAGAAACTATAATGTAAACGTCATTGGAGACTACCTGAGCTTGGTAGAGGAGATACACACCTTTCATTTAGATCCATCCTTGCTCTATTTGGAGATTTGTAGCTCTATATTCATTCCCTTGAAAGTGCCAACTTGATCAACCCCAAAATCTGAAAATGCAGTGATTACTTATCAGGGACAAGATGTTGTGAATTTCTATGGAATAATTGGGATGTAAATGTCCAATTTCATGGAAATGAGGTTGTAGAGGGGATGTTCTTCTTCCATTTACAAAAGCCCTCGTGCTATTTAGAGGTTTAGAACTCCATAACAAGCTCTTTGAAGGTGCCAACCTGATCATCCAAAACTATCAAGGAAGGAGATGAACAGTGAGTGAATGACGCATCGTCTAGTTTAAACCCCTAGAAATTAAGGTTTTTAATTTAGGATCTGACAAATTTAATTTTAGTCCTTATTCTTCGAATTTCTTTTAAACACTTGTAATTGTCTCCTAAACTCTGAATTTCATACAATTTCATCCCTACCAAACTCAATCATTAGCCCCAAAGTTTAATGCCATTTTCATCCTGGTCATTAGTTTATGATTTGTGCACTTGGACACTTAATTGACCATCAAACTTTTAATTTTTTTCAATTTGGCTCTTGATTTAGTTAATTTCTGCCTCTAAAGTCTTGTGCCTTTTATAATTTGGTCCTTGGTTATATGATTTGGGCAATCTTTATCTGCAAACACCAAAAAAAAGAGAAGTAAAGCCGAAATCACTCCACCATCGTTGCTAATTTCTGAATCGGCAGCGACACAGTTTTTGGCTGTCGATTTGTGAATCGACAGCAATATAATTTTGCTGTCGATTTCTGAATCGACATCGGCAAAGTTTTTGGCTGTTGATTTAGAAATCAGCAGCGACATAGTTTGGTTGCCGATTTCTAAAACACAGTTTTCGCTGTCAATTTTTGAATCAGCAGTAGCTGAGTCTAATTAAAAGTTTAGGGAACAAACCAGATTGTCTTTAGGAGCTAAGAGTGAGGGGTAAAACCATTTTTGGACAGACCAAAACAAGTACAAGAACACATCTAAACCAACCCCAAACACCCCACCTCATTTAATGGGGAGTATAAATGCAAGGAGAGAGAGAGAAGGTGACCCTTCTTTTTCCCAAAGTTGTCTACAGTAGCTACATGTTCAGCTGCACGTTTCTTTTCTCTTCCTCCTTCTCAATGAAAACTCAAACCAAACTAGCAGAGAGTGCCCTTTGAACGTGAGAGAGAGAGAGAGAAAGAGTTGAGACCTTGAGTAAAGGCTGAACAACTGCTTAGAGGAAAGGAGAAGGGGTTACAACGGGTGGAAAATAACTGATAGAAGAAAGAGAATCGAGAGAGGAAGAAGAAAAGGGAGAACTAAGAGAAGAGAGAAGGAATACTACCAAACTATCCAGACCCACTTAGATTAGAAAGGTAAGGGTCATATAGTCTCTTTCCCCTTTTATTCTTGAGACCCAAAACCGAAAATGATGAGGGAGTCCTTAAGAAAATTCACCTAAGACCCCTATACTAGTTGTGAAGGAAACCAAAATCAACTAAGAGGACAAGGAAACAAAGAAGAAATGAGGCCAATTTCCAGAATATTAAACAAAGAAAAAATGAATAAAATGGAAAGAACAAAATATGGTAGAGGGTCGGCCATTGTTATGGGGTTGGCCAAAATGCATTGTGTAAGAAAATGCATGTGTGTTTGTGTGTTCATGTTAAGATCATGTAACTCTGCTGGGATTTGATGATAGATATGTGTTGGAGTATAAAATGCATGTGTGTTCATGTTAAGATCATGTAACTCTATTAGGATTTGATGATAAATATATGCTGGAATTGAAAATACATGTGTGTGTTCATGTTAAGATCATGTAACTCTGTTGGGATTTTATGAAAAATTATGCACTGAATTGAAAATGCATGTGTGTGCTCATACTAAAATCATTTGTGATTCGCTGCCAAAATTGAGTGGTCTGCAACGAATTAGCATTTGCTGCTGAAAGTGAGTGTTTTACAGCAAATTTGTGATTCGCTATCGAAATTGAGTTGTCTGTAGTGAATTAGCATTTGCTGCCAAAAGTGTATGTTTTGCAACGAATTTGTGATTCGCGGCTGAAATTGTGTTGCATGCAGCGAATTAGCATTCACTGTCGAAGTTGTGTTGTCTACAGCGAATCAACGTTCGTTGCTGAAAGTGTGTTATCTGTAGCGAATTTATGATTCGCTGTCAAAATTGAGTTGTCTGCGACAAAATAGCATTCGCCACTAAATTTTGTTGGCTACAGCAAATTAGCATTCGCTGTCGAAATTATATTGGCTGCAACGAATAAGCATTCACTGCTGAAATTATGACGTCTGCAGCTAATTTGTGATTCGCTGTCAAAATTGAGTTGTCTGCAGCGAATCGGCATTCACTGCCAAAAGTGTGTGTTCTGCAGCAAATTTGTGATTCGCTGCCAAAATCAAGTTGTCTGCAGCGAATTAGCATTCAATGTCGAAATGGTGATGTCCTCAGCGAATCAGTGTCCGTTGCTGAAAGCGTGTTGTCTGCAGTGAATTTGCGATTCACTACCGAAACTGAGTTGTCTGTAGTGAATCAGTGTTCGCTTCCAAAAGTGTGTGTTCTGCAGCGAATTTGTGATTCGTTGCCGAAACTGAGTTGTCTGCATCGAATCAGTGTTCACTGCCAAAAAAGTGTGTTCTGCATTGAATTTGTGATACGCTGCCAAAATCGAATTGTCTACAACCAATGCTATCGAGTTGTCTGCAGCAAATTAGCATTCGCTGCTGAAGTTGAGTTGTTCTGCAGGGAATTAGCGTTCGCTGCCAAAAGTGTATTGACTGCAGCAAAATTACGATTCGTTGCCGAAATTAAGTTGAATGCAGTGAATTAGCATTCACTGCTGAAAGTGTGTTGGCTGCAGCGAAGTAGCATTCGCTGCCGAAATTGAAGTGCTTGCAGCGAAATAGTTTCCATTGCCGAATTGTGCAACCTGCAGCGAATAAATTTCCGCTGTCGAATTGTGCGGCCTGCAGCGAATAAGTTTCCGCTGCCGAATTGTGCGGATTGCAGTGAACTAGTTTTCGCTGCCAATTTTCTACAATAGACTCCTAAGTTAGAAATGACTTAAATGCTTGTAACAACTTCATTGTATGATAGTGTAAAATGTGGAACACTTGAATGTGGACATATGGATTCTTGAAATAAGTATGATGATGAATGTAATTTGAGGATGCAAATATATTGATTTGTGCATTGATGTCATAGGTGGTGCGGCCTAGATCAGTCCATCGTTAGGACAGGACAAACTGCAGGTGGAACATGTAGGTGATTTCCATCCTTTTCTCATATGATGTTTATGTTTTGTAATGATTTATGTATGATAATATATTATTAAATCCTTGTTGAATGATGAAACCACGATGAAGTGTTTGATTAAATTCTTGATGATTGTCGAAACGACTATGAAATGTCGATGGGGTTCTTGTTGAATGTTGAAACATTGACAAAAATGTTAATGTTTTGAAATGACTTGTTTGAGGTGGATATATTATTGTGTTGCGATAAATATTAAACCGACTATGAGATGTTCATTGGGCTATTATGAATTTAGGTTGTTCATGAATGGTAGTATGAGTATTACGAAGTATCTACTATTGTATTTTATTGAATGGTTATATAAGTATTACGAAAGATCTACTGTTGAATGTAATTGTTACGAATGGTTGTATGAATATTATGAATGATCTATTATTATATTTTATCGAATGAAATTGTCACGAATGGTTGTATGAGTATTACAAAAGATCTACCGTTTTATTATACTGAATGTTAAATATCACGGATGGTTGTATAAGTATTAAGAGGGATCTATTATTGTATTGTATTGAACATTAATTATCATGAATAGTTGGATGAGTAATACAAAGGGTGTACTGTTGTGTTACTGAATGCTAAACTGTTTGTTTGTTTGTGTATTATGAAGGATCTATTATAATTTTTTATTGAATGTTAAACTATTACGGAACACCTGTACAAGTATAACGAAGGGTGTGCTATTATGTTACAGTGAATATCAAGTTATTATGAATCGTTTGAATGAGCAATTAAAGGGATATTACCATGTTACAGTGATTTCATAAACCGCCTCTAAAACGTTTGATTAGTTAATGATTAGTTTCGGCTAATGGTATCCGAATGGATGACCGGGACAAATGATTGATTAGCTTCGGCTAATGTCATCTAAAGGGATGATCGAGATAAATCATTGATTAACTTCAGCTAATGGCATCTGAAGGGATGACCGGGATAAATGATTGATTAGCTTCGGCTAATGGCATCCGAAGGGATGACCGGGAGAAATCATTGATTAGCTTTGGTTAATAGCATTCGAAGGGATGACCGGGACAAATGATTAGTACTTAAAAGTGCATTTTTATCAAGGTTTTATATCATCATTTTGCACTTGAAGTATTAATAACTCCTTAATTAGAACATGTTTTATAATAACATGTGTAATAATATAAGATACCTTTAATTTATGGTAAATATTCATCTTAAATGCAGGCCTATCACATAAATTAAAGGATTGATTAATGAGTTCAACTACTAAAATTGAGAAGACATAGAGAGGGTTAAGCTTAGAAAAAAGATGCTGATTCAGTCCAAACTAGAACACTGTTCATTCATTGGATCATATCTAGAGCTGTAGATCTTGGATTTCAATTTGGTTTATATGGCTAGAAAGCTAAGACATAGGCCTAAAACATTCATGGGAGTCTAAGACTCAATTATGTTATTTGGAAGTCCAAATCTTAGCAACAACAGAAAAGTCGGAATCTGTCCTGCAGCCCAGACACTATTTAGTGTTCAGCCCATATCTCGAGTTCTAGAGGTCCAAATGCACCGATTTGTTTTTTGTTGGAAATTTGAGACAATTTTCTAGAACTTTCATGCGGACAATCTATTTAAATTCTGACGTTAACAATAACATTTTGTTCAAACAAGAAGATAAAGATTGTCACCAAGTAAAGATGTGGCCACCCACTCAACAATTAGTCATTAAATCAATAGTTTCCAATTTTGGCCTATAAAAGGAGGCATTTGCCATGCATTTAGGCATCTTGATTTTTAAATCAAGATTATGTTCTTGCTCTTTCTTTATATTTTTGTAATGCTTAAATTTTGTTTATATTAATTTCTTGTTTATGCTTTTCATTTCCTTTCCTTTACTTAGTTAACTTATATCTTATTTATGTTCTTATCTTGTTTATTTATGTTTCTCTCCTTCATTATGTTTAGCTAAGTTTATTATGTCAAGGTGAAAAGGTTACATTAATGGTGTAAGAATAAGTATAGTATAAACTCAACATGGACTTTAATGTTTGATACTAACATGTTTTGTATTTGTTATCTTGTTCACTCTTAATACTTTGCTTGTTAAATGGTTAATCTAGATTTATGTTGTATAACCCTTGGTACAACAAATACTTGGCACTTTCATAGCCCAACCGTATGGTATAACCGACATCTGTGCTATAAAAGGAACTTGATTTGTTGTTAACATAAGTTATAATCATGAATGCCTGACAACATTTATAAGTATTAGCATTATTCAAATATGATAACTAATGTAATCATGTTAACAATTTATAATCCGATTGGAACCTTCTTTGTGTGTGGTTTCCAGTTGAGTAATAAAAAGAGTTTATACTATACTTGTTTGAAATACCATTAGTGGATCCTCTAACCTTGACAATTATTTTATCTTTGTTTAATCCTTACATCAATATCACATCTCAAAACTCTCTTCAATTCCTTTTCTGTTATTATCTATTTCTTTATTTGTAGTTTATACAGTTAACGCCCTTGTGGTTCGACCCCGCTCTTGCCGGGTTATTTATTACTTTGACACTCCTACATTTGGGAGAAGACATCAACTCTTTGGTCGTGTCAACAAATGATTGATTAGCTTTGGCTAATAGCATCCAAATGGATGTGGTTCGACCCCGCTCTTGCTGGGTTTTTTTATTCTTTGACACTCCTACACTTGGGAGAAGACATCAACTCTTTGGTCGTGTCAATAAATGATTGATTAGCTTCGGCTAATGGCATCTGAAGGGATGACCGGGATAAACGATTGATTAGCTTCGGCTAATGGCATCCTAAATGGATGCCCGGGACAAATAATTGATTAACTTCGACTAATGGCATCCTAAGCAGATGACCGAGATGAATAAATGACTAGCTTCGGCTAATAGCATCCTAAGTGAATGAATAGGATGAATAAATGATTAGCTTTGGCTTATAGCATCCTAAATGGATGACTGAGATGAATAAATGACCAGCTTCGACTAATAGCATCCTAAGTGGATGACCGGGGTGAACAAATTATTAGCTACGACTAATGGCATCCAAAGTGGATGTCAAAGATAAATAAATGATTGGCTTTGGCTAATGGCATCCTAAGAGGATAGTCGGATTTAAGAGTTATGAGTTAGTTTCAAGAATTGATGCGTTCATATATACTATGTTTTGTATATACTTAGTATATGAAAGAACTACAATTGTTATGCTTTACACAGAGAATAATGTTAGTTCGGCTAATGATATTCGAGATGAATGATCGGGTTTGAGTATTGTAATTTGCCTCGGTAATTGATGAATTATTAAAGGTGGTATTTACATAAGTAAGGAGAAATGATAGAATTACACTCTTTTGGTCCATGAATGAAATGTAATGCTAATATTGCTTTATTATGTTTTTTTTTTAAATTGCCTATAATGCTTGAAATTATCTTGTGCTATAACAGGGACATCATACCAACATGGTGCGTAGGGAAATCCGTTTCGCAGCTCACACATTTTGAAAAGAACTATATATTCATATGTTATAGGTGGTATGAGTTTTGTAGGAACAAACGTGTTAATCACTCAATTAGTTGTCTGTCCCTTTTTGAAAAGACTAGTAATGAAAAATTAAAATGGAACATGAATGTGAATGTGTGAACAAGTTGATATGATGTGTATGAATATACATATGAGGTATTCATCTAATGAGGATGTCGTGTTGTGAAATTACATGAGTTCATGATAACGAAAGTACTGGTTGTGTAACTTGTTGTTTGACACTTTGTATGAACTCATGATGTTAATGATACTAGAACAAGAAAGTGAATTTATGAGTATGTCAATATGATGTAATGTAAACCTATGAGTATGGAAATATAATATTATGGGCACATGTACTGAGAATCCGTTTTATGGGAATGTTAATTTACGTTATCATACATTGATTGCGCCTTGTTAATGAACAAAATGCAATGATAAATCTGAAGAATGATATGGTGAAAAACATCCAAAAACTAAATGATAAAAAAAAATCCATCAATTTTGGCCTTGAAAAAGCCGGGTTGTTACACTATCAAAATCCTTAAAAACTTTCCTAAAAAAATACTTTTTAAGGGTAAAATCTTAAGACGAGTACCTTGTATGGTGGCCTTAGTTATCAACACCATATGGATGTGATTTTTTGTTATGTCTTAACTTCCATTCACCCATGCAGATTTCACCACGTTTCCTCTTGATTGATGACACATCATGTAACAACACTATTTCAAAGTTGAGGTTAAACCATATGCAATGCATGCCTTTTGAAATATAGCCCCTCTTTTCTTTATAATCTCTTCATTTGATTACTGAGAGTTATAATTTCCAAGGTTGTCACTCTTGCCGGCTTATCTTCCGAGTTTATCTGAGCAATTCCATGCACGTTACTTTCAAATCTTAATTGTTGAGCTGCCTTAATAGCCTTATTCTTTTTGTGAGTATTTAGGCCATGATGAATACTATCCTAATTGGGAATGCATTAGAACTCCTTGCCTTATGACAATATTGTTTTTCGTGTGCTTTTTTCAAATACACATGACACACGCTTTGTTTTTATTTAGAGGTGTTTTCACTAACAATGATTTTGCAAGATTTATTTTGTCTTTTAAAAAACCCGAGATTTTTTGCTGTCATATCAAATAGCAATGTTCATGCAACTCTCATGATTTGTATTAGTCCTTGAAGAAAGATATTTTATCATGGTGATTGGTTTAGGAGATGACTCATTTTACATTAGATTTAAAAAGGATCAAATACTTATTTGAAGTCTTTTGTTTGAATTTTCTCAATAAAGACGAATAGTTATTCACTTTATCATGACTCTTATGAATGGTTCCTTATATTTTGAGAGTGCCATCCATCAGTCTTTCTCAGTTGCTTGATTAGAATGGACTTTTTAAGGCATGTAATGAAGGCCGAGTTTCATGGCTATTAAAGAAAATAAATTCACAAGTTCAAATGGTGTTTGAGGATTTTTATGAGTTTAGGATCACTTTCACTCCTTTATGCCATTTCATCCTCTTTTACTTTCCTGCATATGTTATGCTAGCAAAGACCTTCGCTTATAAAAGTTGAGACAAAGGATTTTCCAGGTTTTTCTTTTTACTCTAAACCTTTAATCGAACACCTAATCAACTTTTCCTGAAATCTCTTTATTTGCTCATATCAAACTTTTTATAAGAATCAAGATACCAATTCCTTTTTTTTATTTCAAGCCCTTAATCAAAAACCTAATCATGTTTCTTCATTCAAGAGTTCTTTAACTATTTTTCTTTTCTTTGTTTGTCGAAGCTGTAGGAGAAACATTTGCTTGCTTTTCAGATACCCATGTATCTTTTCAAGATTTGTCACTTAGCAAAGCCCTTTTATATTTTTTGGTTCCCGGGCTTTTCTATTTTGCGGTCATCAATCAAGATCTCATGGATTCTATGCACAAATATTCTACTTTTTTAGGTTTTCCAATCACTTTCTCATCGTTGACGGACATTCTCAAATACCTTTATTTTCACCATCTTCTAATACTTCCCTTCAAGAGATATATTCATTTCTAGAGGATGTCAAAAATGATATTTTCTTATTTCAAGCAAGATTGGTCAGGATTAATAAATTTTGATGTCATTACTATAGTGATTTGCATGAAATTGTTTTAGAATTTCATGATTCATGAAAATTTTATCGTATTTGTTTCATATAGCTTTTGCACAACAAACTTTGATGGTTGAGTTATCCATTTGGGTTTTTGGGTACTTAGTCATCTACTAAGGAGTTACTTGGTGAATCGTTACTCTATACATATCATTGATTTTTATTGAAATCATTAGCCAAAGTCAAATCTTGAAAATCTTTGTTTAAGAGAAAATAATTTTTGAAAAAAGATTTTTGTTGAGGCTTTTGACATCATTTACGAAATACACAAGATGTAACAAGAATGAATAATCAAACATTATTGATTTAAAAGAGATGCGTATATTATGCATAGTATTTCCTTACAGAATCAAAGTTCACAAGCCTAGGCAAGTCATCTCCATCCATTCTTGTCAACAAAACAGCTTCCCTAGAGAATGTTTTCTTCACTATATATGAGCCTTCGTAGTTGGATGCCCGTTTACTTTGATCTTTACTGGGTAGAGTTAAGATCTTTCTCAACAATAGATCTCCTTCTTGAAATACCATCAGTCTGACTTCTTGTCATATGATTTAGTTATTCTTTGGTGATACAATTGGTGATGACATATTGCATCTAACCTCTTTTCACTAATTAGATTTAATTGCTTGAATCTTATTTTGACCCAATTAGCTTTCTCAAGTTTTGATTCCATCAATACCCTTAGAGATGAGATTTCTGCTTCTAGCAGCATTATTGCTTCCATCTTATAAACCAACAAATAAAGTGTAGTTGTTATAGACATTCTTATTACGGTGCGATAGGCATGAAAAAAAAGAAGTATTTCGTGCTAGTTCTTGTATGTGACTACCATCTTTCACATAATCTTTTTTATATTCTTGTTGGTAGCATCTACAACACCGTTCATCTTTGGCATGTATGAAGATGAATTTGCATGCTTGATTTTCCATTTTGCATAAGGCTATACTATCATTCTTCCATTAAAGTTCTGAGAATTATTAGTCATTATCCTTTCAGGTGCTTCATATTGACAGATTAAATCTCTTTCAATGAATCTCTTCATTACCCTTTCAGGTTACATGAGCATATGAATTGACTTTTATCCATTTTGCGAAGTAGTCAATGGTCACTAGGTTAAACCAATACTCATTGCTAGTTTTTATATAAATGGCCATGGAAATGTTATATTGAATGGAGCTGGAGGTGTATTTATCTTATCATTGTACACCTAGAATTTATGGCATTTTCTAACATATTATATGCAATCCTTTTTCATGGCCATCCAGAAATATCCTAACCTTTGTATTTTTATAGCCGTCATATGTCCACTAACACGAGTTGCACAAATCCCCTCGTGAGCTTCTTGGAGCGCCTTTTTTGCTTATGTTCTATCCAAACATCTCAACAATGTTTCGTCGGACGACCTCTTGTATAACACTTCTGCATTAAGGTAAATAGTATATGGCTAACCTTCGCAAGGTTTTCATATATGTATTGGATGCCCCAAAGGGATACTTCTAGTGTTGGACAAACTGTTTGATATCATAATACCACATATTCCCATTCATTTCTCCATCAACTGAGTAATAGTGGGCCAGAGAATTCCTAACTTCAATACTTATGGGTTGCACTATGTTCCCATAATTGATTTTGGCCATGGAAGTTAAATTGGTCAAAGCATCAACAAAATGGTTTTTAGCTCTTCCCATATCAGTGAGTTTTATCTTGTCAAATTCTTTTGCTAGTTTGGACATATATTTTTGATATGCCCTCAACTTCTCATTTTTTGTTTGTCATTCTCCTTTCACTTAGCAGATTATCATCTTTGAGTATCCATAGACATCAAATTTATTTATCTTCAACTCTAATACAACTTCTAATCCGAGGATGCAAGCTTCATACTCAGCCGTATTATTGGTGCATTCATATTGTAGGTTGATCAAAATAGGGTATTGCTTTCTATTAGGGAAAACTATCACTACTTTTGCTCCAATACCTTGTATATTTACTACAACGTCAAAATACATTGTCCACTGGTCTAGTTCTTCTTCTTTTTTTACTACTAGCAAATCTTCATCTCGAAAATCAAAATTCAAAGGCTCATAATCTTCAATTGCATTGTTTGGCAAATGATCGATGATATCATTTATTTTCATGGCTTTTCTTGTCATGTACACAATATCATACTTAACCAACAACATCTGCCATATTGCTATTCTACTTGATAAATAAAGAATTTCAAAGATATATTTGAGAGGATCTGGTTTTGAAATCAGTCATGTACTGTAATACAATATGTACTATCATAGTCGTTTTATAGCCCATACAATTGCACAACAAAGCTTCTCTACCATTGTGTGTATCTAGACTCGCAATCTATGAACTTCTTACTCGGATAATAGATTGCTCTCTATTTCTTCTAGACTCATCATGTTACTCGAGTACACATCCCATTTTTTTTTTTGTTATTCTCAAATATAAAATCAATAATTTGCCAGGAACGTGAGGCACCAGCAAAGGTGGATTTTGCAAATACTGATTGATTTTATCGAAAGTTTCTTGGCATTCCTTGTTCCATACCCTAGAATTTTTCTTTCAAATGAGTCGAAAGATTGGCTCACCAGTTGTTGTCATTTGAGATATAAACCGAGCTATATAATTTAAACGACCTAAAAACCCTTTTACTTTTTTTTTTATTTTAGGAACTTGCATGGCCTGAATTGCTTTTACTTTATCTGGGTCGACTTCAATACCTTGGCTACTTACCACAAATCCTAGCAGCTTTCCAAATTTTACCCCGAATGAGCAAATTATAGGGTTTAGCTTTAACTGATACTTTCTCAACCTTTCAAAAAGCTTTCGCAAATTCTAACAAGGTCTTCTTTCTTTTTGGATTTAATAACCATTTCATCCACATACACCTTCACTTCTTTATGCATCATGTTGTGGAATAAAGTTCACATTGCCCTTTTATAAGTGGTCCTGGTGTTTTTTAGTTTGAATGGCATCACCTTGTAGTAAAAAGTTCCATATGAAGTAATGAAGGTTGTTTTCTCTTTATCTTCAATGGCCATTTTGATCTAGTTGTACTTATAGAAACCATCCATAAAGAAGTATGTTGAGCTTCTTGTCGTATTATCAACTAGAACATCAATGTGTGGCCCAGGGAAGTCGTCTTTCGAGCTTGTTTTATTTACATCCCTATAGTCTACATATACCTTTAGTTTGCTATCTTTTTTAGGAACTACTACTATATTAAATATCCATTAGGGGGTACCTAACCACCTCTAAAAAACCAGCATCACATTGGCTTTTTATCTTGGTTTCACTTTGAGCACCTTATTTGGACGAGTTCTTCCTAGTTTATGCTTCATAGGTATATTTTCTTCATTTAATGGTATCTTATATGCTGAAATGTTAGTATGTAAATCAGACATATCTGGGTCCTTATCTAGGTAGGACTAAGCAAACATATTGACATAACCGCGTAACAAAGAGATCAAGTTTTCCCTTTCGCTAGTAGTGAGTAGAGACCCTATTTTTAATTCTCTTTCATCTTGCCCTGCATCGACATTAATTGTCTTCAATTCTTCTTTTGTTGGTTTCCAAGCTCGCTCTGATTGTTCTAATAACTTAGCGAATTCTTTTACATCATCCTTTTCCCATTCATTTTTTTCAATTGTAATTGTGTACAAATCAAGATTTGGCCATTCATTCTCAGTTTAATGTGCTAATGGTTTTTTGGACAATTCATTTTCAAATTTCCCAAAAGCGAAAGGTGTTTCAGTATAAGTATGTATTTTGCAAAAAAATGAAAAAAATTATAAAATACATAATCTCATTGATAGAATAAAGGTTTAATTACAATGGAAACCATATATTGACATCTTTAGCCAAGATTGCCAACTTGGTATGAAAGTATAGACAAACACATAGATAAACAGAAAGCATAAAAAAACACATTAGAACAACATCATCATTTACTTTTTGAAGACTATGTGAGCCTTTTAGGTCACCTAATTTTGTCAGCCAAAGGTTTTGATTGACATTTTCTCCATGGTATGGACAATTAGTTACAATAGCAACTCTTTTCTTTCCATAACCTTTTCATTCTCACTGCAACTCATGACCTTTTTGTCATCTTGTTCCAATGTGTTGATGCCCATAGCAACCAAGTCTTAGGCAGAGACATCTGTCATATCTTCAGAGTGCATTGCATAAGCAACCTTGTGGTGATACATGGATCAGGGGGGTGATAATCTCTTCTTCTTCTTGTACCTTTCCTTTCAGCATGGCTGGCCTTCTTTCTCGTTTGATATCGACAACCCTTTTATAGTCTTCTCTTTCACGCTTAAAGTTGAGCCCAAATCTCTGATTAGCAATCTTCAACCTTATTGAACTTATCCTCTCAGGATTTCTAAAGATAGGATCATATTGGAAAAGAAGTCTATGCTTTAATAAATATTTGGTTGTTATTCTTGCGTTTTCAAAAATAACCATTTTTCTCAATATAATGTTTTCTAGCACCCATGTTGCGTTAACAATTTCAAAAGCATGAAGATTTCCATCTTTGCTCCCTTCGACTTTTATGTAAGGAACTACCACATTCTACATCATTGCCAAGGTTTCTTCAGCCTTAACTATTACCAATGTTCTATTTATAATATACTTCAAACACTGATACAAGAATGATGTCACGGCGCTAGTGACGTGTGTCCAAGGCCTTCCTAGTAACATTTTGTATGACGGGTGGGTGTCCATCACTTTCAAAGTTACTTAAAGAAATGTGCAGGCCAATGAACAACTCTATTTCAATGGTTATCACCACTTGTTTTAGAGAACCATTATAAACCCTAATCGTCATGGTTTGTGGCAGCATATGTGTTGAATCAACTAGCATTTCATTCAGCATGTGTTTTGGGAGTACATTTAAAGTTAAACCATTGTCCACTGATACTTTGCCAACGGTGCAATCCTTGCACCTTATATTGATGTATAGAGGTTTATTATGACCTATTCCCCTAGTATCGAGCTTGTCTTTAGTGAAGTATAGGTAATTTGTTGCATGAATTCTTCTGACTAGATGCTCTTTAGTCCTTTGGGTCATGTTTTGGGGCACATACGCCTCGTTCAAAAACTTTTTGTAGTGCATTGCGGTGGGGTTCAGAACTTCGAATAAGAGACATTAGGAATATATTAGTAGGGGTTTTTTTCAGCTATTCTACCTCACTATACTTAGTATACTCATTATGTTTCATCAGCTTTAGCATAAAAATCTTGTTTTTGGCTTGGTTTCCCTGCAGGTTAATGAGCTGGTTTATAAAAAAAGGCTTAGCAAAGTTGATATTGGATATTTGGGAAGCCAGGTGTTGCAATGTTGCGGTCACAAAAATTAATTACCCTAGCTTAAATAAACAAGATAGTATAGAACAAGCAAGGGGTCGATCCCACAAGGAAGGTTTAGTTCAGATTTTTATACTATACGATATGCAATTGGGGGGGTTGAGGTTATTTAGGTTATAACAGAATTAAACAATCAAGCTAAATTAAATAAATCATAAAACTATCAAGAGAACAAGCATTCGTTTCAAGTAGACATTCACCTACGAAAATCAGAACCGATCATTGAAATGATACATAAATTTATATTCTAAACATTTGTCTTTTCTTAACATTGGTTAGTTAACAAATCCACCGTATAACTAACCCTAACCATCAAACAACCACAGTGTCCGCACTAGTAATTTAATTCAATGGTAGTCTTATGAACTGATAAGTTGATTAATCTAGACAATATAATTATCCGCAGTCCATGTTTGATTTGATTGAATGTTTCCCCTAAGATTAACAACCTTGATCCGCCACAACTATTAATCCCAATTACTTCACAAGTTTATATACCACAACTATTAATCCCAATTACTTCACAAGTTTATATACCACAACTTCGATTTTGATAGCAAACTTAGCAATAGATTATTTACAATAACAACTTAGAGTCCGCTCTAGCAATTTAAATAAACAATCATATGAAATAAACATAGAAAACAAGCATGTTCATCATATAAACTGAAAATAAAAGGTAAAATAAATCTCATAATTCTTGAAATTCGAAGGTTTTTGTGTCCTTGCAACCAAGAAAAAGAGCTTAGCCTTGCATGTCTATTGAACAACTAATAAAAAAGAAAGAAGAATGCATGATTTTGGGTTTTTGGAGGAAAGGGTGTGTTTTTCTTTTCTTTCTGGCCACCCTCTTTTCTTTCTCTCTTTCTTTTCATATCCTAGGAAACCCTACTCTCTTTTCTACAAAATAGTCCTTTCCTAAGTAGACAATTTATATTTTAATAACTATTTTCCTAAAAAAAAGAGAAATAGTCTTGCATAAAATCTTCAAGCTTGGACTTTTGACTTAGAGGAGATAAATTGCCGAAATAAAGACTTGGATATTGGTTTGGATGCTTTGAGAAGTCTTTTGGACTTTATAAAACCTGTCTGCTTGCAGAATTTATGTGTCATCTTAGACAAATCATATCTCTCTCATATGAGCTCTTTTTCTGCTGAAATTTGGAAGGATGATAGGTCTTCGAGTTAGGAATCCAAAAAAATTAAGTTTTCATCTAATGGACTTCTCTACCTCAAGATTTCAAGTCGGAATGGATGAAGGTCAACACTGGTAGAACATGAGATTTGTCTTTGAAGGCTGCAATTTCCATGCTCTTTCTCTTTTTATTTTTCTTGCCATATATGTATAGAAAGGTATGGATGTTAGCTTTCTAATACCATTGGAATCACTTCATTTTGATCTCTAGTGCTCAAGCTCTGCATAAAATATCGATTGGAGGTCAAATCTGCCAATTATCTCCAATTTATTTCTTTTTTAATTTTTCATCCAAATATGCCTTCAAAACATAAAACAAAGACTATCAAGACATTTTATATATAAAACATAGGAAAAATACTAGGTAAAATGGGTAAAGCTATCGAATAATATGGTTGCATCAAATACCCCCATACTTAGCTCCTCTCATCCTCAAGAAAGGAGAGATAAAATCAAATTTAAATTAAATAAATAAAATAACTATCACTAATCTCTTAATCTCCCATTAATGTCCAAGAATATATGTATTATAAACAAGAATACAATCAAGAAGGATAAAGATAACAAATTTTCATGAATTTATTTATATGCAAGCTTCAAAACTCAATTAATCGTTGGGATTTAAATGAATTCTTTGTTGTGCCAAAGTGATAGGTCCTCTCATTGATATACACTCTAACACTCATGTGTTTAGGGCTTATGTGTTTAAATCTTTCAAATTCAATCAATGAATATGTTCTAGCATAAGCCTGCTTTTCAATCTCATCTCCATTACTAAAATATTACAAGCATTGCATGAACTAGAGGCTTACTTTTTTGTTGTAATGGGGCTAAGGTTAAGGTGAGGTAAAAGAAAGGAAAAGAAAGGGCTAAAACCAAAGGAAATAGAGCATTCTAAAAAAAATATGATTTTTGAAACAAGATATCCCATCAAAGCACACAAATTTTCTATCTTTAAGCTCTAATACTTAACTTCTTTTAATTTCAAGCTCCATCAACATAAAATTTTAAGAACACAATGGAACACTTTTCTTTTCTTTCTTTTCTCTTTTTTTTTCTTTTTGGCAACTTTGCCCATTCTTTTCATCTAGCACCACTTTTTTTTTCTTTCATTTTTTTTCATTATTTCCAACCATAATCCCATAAGATATCAACAAGTATATGCTCTACTAATCCTTGGCTAGAAGAAAAGGAAAACATATAAAAAGTTAAGGCTTACACATGGGTAAAGCAAAGAAATAGATGAACAAGCTCCAAAGGGGCTCACTAAAGATAATATGCTTTAAGTTGGCTTTTTGGCTTAAGTGGTTAAAATTTCTAATGCCTTTATCATCTTTATGTACCTATGTAATGTGAATGTAATCTCAATAAGATATGAAGCAAATTCTAGAGATACATATCATTGAAAGAATACACAATCCAAGAATATAATGTTGAAGGCTCAAAAACTTGCATTGGTACAACACTATAAAGTCATCATGGCATACTTTCAAAGTCAATCCCAAAACTAATTAAAATTTTAAAGCTTGCATGCACACTCATTCATTAAATTTATATTTTCATCTATCTCAACTAATTCTCATACATAATACTCATATTCTCATAAACCAATGGGAGTTCAAAAGATAAAACTTAGACTCTTTTTTTTTAACTACAAAGAAAACCAAAATTCTCTTAATGCCCCTACACTTTAAACACAACATTGTCCTCAATGTTGAAATAAAAGAAAAGGAATAAAGAAGAATGAAAAATAAAGTAAAATGCAAAAAATAAAATATAGGGGAAAAAAAAGTAAATCTGAATTTATTTTTTTGTTTAGTTGTTGGGTTGCCTCCCAATAAGCGCTTTTGTTTTATGTCATTGGCTCGACACATCATATGCTCATGCTTCATAGATTGGTTTAGCTAACTCTACGGAAGTAGTGAGTTCTGTCGTCCAACCATTATAGAAAGTTTTCAATCGATGCCCATTGACTTTGAGCACTTTGTTCGTTTCTAAACTTGTAATTTCAAATGCACCATAAGAAAAAACATTAGAAATAACAAAGGGTCCAATCCAACGAGATCGCAACTTTCTAAGAAAAAGTTTCAAATACAAATGATAAACAAGGACTTTGTCTCTAACATAAAACTCTTTTCTTGTAATCATTCGGTCATGAAGACTTTTTGTCTTTTCTTTGTAAATCCTTGCATTCTCATAGGCATCTTTCCGTATCTCTTCCAACTCTTGCAATTGCAAGTTTCTTGCAATCCTAGCAACATCATAATCCAAGTTACATTGTTTAATGGCCCAAAAGTTTTTATGTTCAAGCTCCACTGGTAGATGACATGTTTTTCCATAAATCATCCTATAAGGTAACATTCTTATAGGTGATTTGTATGCAATCCGATAAACCCAAAGTACATCACCAAGTCGTAGACTCTAATCTCGCCGATTAGGTTGCACTGTCTTCTCCAAAATGGACTGGATTTCTCGATTTGAAATTTCAGCTTGGCCATTCATTTAAGGATGGTAGGTTGTGGAAGTGTGATGAGTCACATGGTATTTGCATAATAATGCTTCCATTGAACGATTGCAAAAATGAGTGCTACAATCGCTAATGATAGCTTTGGAGATTCCAAACCTGTCAAATATATGAGTCCTAACAAAATCTAAAACAAACTTTGCATCATTAGTTCGTGTGGTTTTCACCTCAATCCATTTAGATAAATAATCAACAATAAAAAGGATATAAAGATTACCAAAATAAGAAGGAAATAGAAGACCTATAAAATGAATACCCCAAACATAAAAAATTTCACTTACAAGAATATTCGTTAAAGACATCTTGTTCTTATGAGTGATATTACATGTTCTTTAGCATTTTTCACATGATTTGTAAAAGTGATATGCATCCATAAAAATAGAAGGCCAATAGAGACCACTTTCAAGTACCTTGTGAGCTGATTTTTTTGCTCCAAAATGCCCACCACAAAAATAAGAATGACAAAAGATGAGAATGGAATGAAATTATTCTTATGGTACACATCTTCTAACTATTTGATCAGCTCAAAATTTCCACAAATAAGGAGTGTCTCAAAAATAATATGTAGCATCAGCTCATAACTTGTCTTTTTAGGATTTAGACAAACCTGGAGGGAATTCTTTGGTGACTAAATAGTTCATCAAATTAGCATACCATGGTCTTGTATAGGAATGTAACACATACAACTGCTCGTCATGGAATGTCTCTCTTATTATTTTGGTTTGTATATCCTTGGTCCTCAGTCGGATCAAGTGATCAGCCACATGGTTTTCAGCACTTTTTTTTTTATCTTTGATCTCAAGATCAAATTCTTGTAAAAGCAAGATCCACTTAATTAATCTCGATTTGGACTCTTTTTTCTTCAAAAGATACCTCAAAGCTGCATGGTCAGTAAAAATGACTTATATACTAGGTAAATATGACCTGAATTTTTCTAGAGCAAACACCACTACAAAAAGTTCATTCTTAGTTGCATGGTAATTGCATTGCGCTCCGTCCAACATGCATAAAACATATGTGATAACATGCAAATTCTTCCCTATTCTTTGCCCAAGTATAGCCCCTACCGCGTAGTCACTAGCATCACACATTATCTTAAAAGGTTCATCCTAATTTGGTGGTTATATGATAGGGGCAGATGTGACATGCCTCTTAATCTCATTATGAGCATCTTTACATGCTTGATCAACCATAAAATCCATTTATTTGGCTAATAATTTGCATAAGGGTGCTGTAATCTTTGAGAAATCTTTGATAAAGCATCGATAGAAACTTATATGGCCAAGAAAAGAACGAACTTCCTTCACGTATGAAGGGTAAGACAATTATGAAATAACATCTATTTTAGCTTTATCAACCTTTAATCCACACAAAGATACAATATGCCCAAAAACTATTCATTGTTCTACCATAAAATAATACTTTTCATAGTTCAAGACAAGATTAGTTTCAATGCATCTTTTCAAGATTAAAGATAAACTTTCTAAACACTTATCAAAAGAATCATCATACACCATGAAATCATCCATGAAAACCTCAATTATTCTTTCAACATAGTCAGAAAAAATACTTATCATGCATCTTTGAAAAATTATGGGTGCATTACAGAGACCAAAGGGCATTCTCCTATATGCATATGTACCAAATAAACATGTAAATGTAGTCTTTTCTTGATCCTCATGATTAATAATAATCTGATTATATCCACTATATCCATCAAGAAAACAAGAAAAAAACTTACCTGCTAGACATTCAAGCATTTGGTCTATGAATGGTAATGGGAAATGATGCAAGTGTAGAAAGATTAAGCTTTCTATAATCAACACACATTCTCCAACCACTCGAGATGCGAGTAGGAATGAATTCATCATTTTTGTTCTTTACCAACGTTATTCCGATCTTTTTGGGCACCACATGGATTGACGCCACCCTTTTACTGTTCGTGATGGGGTAAATGACTCCTGTATCTAATAGTTTTAAAATTTCAGCTTTCACTACCTCCATCATAGGCAAGTTTAACCTCCTTTGCATTTCCCTTATTGGTTTCGCATTGTCCTCCAATAATATGTGATGCATACACATTGAGGGACTAATGCCCTTGATGTCAGCTAAAGTCCATCCAATGGTTGTTTCATAATCGGACAACAACTTCACAAGTTTTTCCTCTTGCGCACTTGTCAAACTTTTTGCTATGATAACGGGAAGTGTATTGTTATCGCAAATGAATACATACTTCAAATTATCAGGCAAAGGTTTCAATTCTAACACGGGTGTCTGTAAAATAGATGACAAAAGCTTTTTATGTGAAAGTACTAAATCAACAACATTACCAAAGGGGGCTATTTGCAAAGTTTGCAAAGCCAAGGTTGATTCTTAAATGTTTTGGGGAACACATATGTGCTTCTTCATCTCTTCTATCTCGATAAAATCATAACCATAGTTCAAAGCCACGCTTAATCCATACTCGCAATCAAAACCAAAAACTTGTTGCACACATTTATCAACTTCGTCATGGCATGTAATAGAATAAACATTGTTTGTAAGGATATTTCATTGCATCATGAAAATTAAATTCAATCACTTCATCTCCTACTTTCATAGACAAAGTATCCTTACCACAATCAATTTTAATATTGGCAGTTTTCAAGAATGGTCTTCCAAACAATATAGAAGTGTTGTTGTTTGAGGAATCACTAGAATCATGTTCCATATCAAGAATATAAAAGTCACATCTGTAATCCTCATCAAAGTGATATGCAACCTCTAACATGTTAAGGCTCTCCTATGCTAGAGTGTTAATTGAGATGGACGTACTTGCTGACTTACCTCATTCCATCAACATCTTACCTACTGGAGCTACTTTGGTACAACCTGTTGAGTATGAGACTCTCCTAAAATTTCTGCAAGCATTGCTGAGTTCTTGGGCATATTACTGCCGCTTGTTCTAGAGGCCCCTCTTCCAGTGCAGTTAATAAGAAGGGAGTTCAGGATAGTGTTGATACTAAGAAGACCAGTCGGGTTAATGTCCATGATAGACTTGGACCTCCTGTTGTGGCCGCCTCTATGGAGAATGTAAAAGACAAACATGGTTTTGTTCATGATGAACAGCTTATAGATCCTATGCAAACTGAAGCTGTGGCTACGACTGATGAGTGGGTAACAATACGTGGCAGGGAAAAGAGTAAAAAAGGCCCTCCTATCATGTGAGGTCCAGGAAATGGCAATGCTGGGAACAACAACAACGGTAGTATCTCTAAAATGTCGGACCCTGTTGCTAATACTTCCATTGCGCATCCGGGGGAAGGTCTTACTCTAGAGGAGCAGAGACTTACCCAATGCAGGCCGAAGCAGGTATCTCTATGAATGGATGCGCATCTGCTGGGAGTCAGAAAAATGGCAACAAACCGCCAAAGTGTCAAAAAAGAGTATTAACAACAGGGAGCCACTGTGATTTGCCTCAGTCGATTTCTCGTAAGGGCAAAGAAGTTGTATTGTATAATGAAGCCAGAAATGACAGAGTATGAAATGGAACTTTTGTGAGCATGAATACCAGAAATTAAGTGAGGAGATGTTCTAACAGATTATCTGGGAATTGAGGGGACCCTCATCCCTCCTCTCCCATTCCATGTTAGGAATACTCGAGGGCTCCATAATCCTCTAAATCAGCATGAGGCTGCTAGCTTCTCAAGGATTTCTCCCTATTGAGTTGTTGTCTCCATTGTGGTTTGTCTCCAAGTGTCAAGCCTGATGTGATATCCCACAATTGATTGCTTTGCTGGTTAATTACAAGCTATCCATTGCTGGTGGGCTTTGCTAGTTAATTACAAGCTATCCATCGCTAATTGTTGTTCTGTCAACTATACCGGCATCTTGGCTCTCAGATCCCTTCTGTAGGGTCGTTTTCTTTTGCTTTGTTGTTTCCTTTTGGTGGTTGGTTATCCTAGCACCTATTCAGTTCATAGGTTCCTTGGTTAACAAGTTATGCTGCTCATGATTCATCTATATTATGTGGGGTGTTTGTTCACCTCTGTTGCTATTTGAATGTATTTTATGTCCTTGGTGCCTTGTTGTTTTCCCTTTAGGGTTCAATGTACATGTCTGTATATAACTTGATGGTTTCCCAGCTTGGTTACTATTGATCTACAGTACTTCTTACATTATGATAATAAAAAAAAAAAGAATATAAAAGTCATATGGAATAACCAAACTCTCAATCTTGACTAGGACAACTTTTATCATATCAAGTGGATAAACAAAACTATGATCCGCAAATTGCATTACAATACTAGTTTTAATCAAAGGCTCAAAACTAAGAGAATCATAAACATGTTTAGGCATAACATTAATGGATGCACCTGAATCGCATAAGACCCTTTTAAAACTAGCATTACCAATAACACATGGGGTAGTAAACGAACCTGAGTTTTTTTGCTTCAAAGACAGATTCTTTTGAATAACAACAAATACAACTTCACCCACACTTATCGTTTTGTAACCTTTTAGCTTGTAAGCTCTCTTGGTAGTACACAACTCCTTCAAGAATTTGGCATAGTTGGGAATTTGCTTGATACCATCAATCAAAGGAATGTTGAGTTCGACTTTCTTAAAAACCTCTAAAATCTCTTTTTCTTTATCCTCTTTCTTTGACCTAGAAGAACTCAACAGAAAAGGGGGAATTTTCTTAAAACTAGAATTCATTGAGTTAGAACTTACCTTTGGAGTATTGGTCGTTATTTTAGTTTGTGGAGGAATGGGATGTTTCTTCTCTATCTCCTCTTCTTCCTTCATCTCAATTTGTTTTGACCTTTACTCTTCAAGTTCTTTCCCACTTCACAGCGTGATCACACTTGCATTATCTTTTGGATTCAATGCTTGGGATGACAATTTTTCATTCATTTGTGCTTCCAATTTTCCTACACTTGAAGATACTTGCTCCATTTGCTTCTCTAAGTTGAATACTTGACCTTGTTTATATTGAAAAGACATGACATTTTGTCTTTGGTTAGTAGAATGGATTATAGGCATAAATCATCAAGAAAACTTAAAAGAAGTTAACCACATAAAGGATTTAAGTTAGTGTAAATTGAATGAAAATCCAACACTAGAACACAAAAACTGCCTAAAAACCCTAGAAAACAACGAAATTTGACATTGATAGATTGAGGCTAGTGGCTAAAAGCCACTAGTCTTGTTTAGAACATCATTTTCCTTTAGGAGACAAAAGGCCAAGGCCTAATTCCACCAAAAAATATGTTTTGAACAGTACCTGCACCATAACTACACAGTACCACAAGCAACATTTTTTTTTTATTTTTCAACAAAATAAATAACAATCACAGAACAAAAATCAACTAAAATCACTTATCTGGCAACGACGTTAAAATTTATTGTGACGTCGCAGTCACATAAATTAATTACCCTATCTTAAATAAATAAGATAGTATAGAGTATGTAGGAGGTTGATCCCACGAGAGGAAAATTTAGTTCATATTTTTATGCAATACGATATGCAATTGGGGGGGATTGAGGTTATATAGACAATAGCAGAATTAAACAATCAAGCTAAATTAAATAAATCAAAAAAATATCAAGAGAACAAACCTTAGTTTCAAGTAGACGTTCACCTACGGAAATCAGAACCAATCATTGAAATAATATATCAATTTATATTTTGAACATTTCTCTTTTCTTAACATTAATTAGTTAACAGATCCATCATATAACCTAACCATCAAACAACCACAGTGTCTACACTAGTAATTTAATTCAATGGCAGTCTTATGAACTAGATAAGTTGATTAATCTAAACAACATAAGTGTTTGCAGTCCATATTTGATTTGATTGAATATTTTTCCTAAAATTAATAACCTGGATCCGCCACAACTATTAATCGCAGTTGCTTCACAAGTTTACATATCACAACTCTGATTTTGATAGCAAACTTAGTAATAGATTGTTTACAATCATAGGAAATAAGCATACGAAAACAAGCATGTTCATCATATAAACTGAAAAGAAAAGGTAAAATAAATCTCACAGTTCTTGAAATATGAAGGTTTTAGTGTCCTTACAACTAAGAAAAAGAGCTTAGCCTTGCATGTCTATTGAACAACTAATCAAAAGAAAGAAGAATGCATGATTTTAGGTTTTTAGAGGAAACGATGTGTTTTTACTCTCTTTTTTAGCTGCCCTCTTTTCTTTCTCTTTTTCGTTTTATATCTTAGGAAACCGTACTCCCTTTTTCTACAAAATAGTCTTTTTTTAAGTAGACAACTTACATTTAAGTATTTCAATAACTATTTTTCTAAAAAAAAAAAAGAAATAGTCTTGCATAAAATCTTCAAGCTTTGACTTTTAACTTAGAGGAGCTAAATTGTCAAAATAAAGACTTGCATGTCAGTTTGGATGCTTTGAGAAGTACTTTGTACTTGTTTATTCACAAAACCTGTCTGCTGGCAGAATTCATGTGTCATCTTAGAAAACTTATATCTCTCTCATATGAGCTCTATGTCTACTGAAATTTGGTAGGCTGATAGATCTTCATGTCAGGAATCCAAAACAAATGAGTTTGCATCTAATGGACGTCTCTAGCTCAAGATATTCAAATCAGAATGGACAAAGGTCAACATTGGCAGAATGCAAGATTTGTCTTTGAAGAATGTGATTTCCATGCTCTTTCTCTTTTTATTTTTCTTGCCATATATGTATAGAAAGGTATGGATGTTAGCTTTGTAATTCCACTGGAATCACTTCATTTGGACCTTTAGAGCTCAAGCTCTGCAGAAAACATCAACTAGAGGTCAAATATGTCAATTATCTCCAATTTACTTCTTTTTTAATCTTTCATCTAAAAGTGCCTTCAAAATATAAAACAAAGAATAGCAAGGCATTTATAAATAAAACATAGGCAAAATACTAGGAAAATATGGGTAAAACTATCAAATAATATGGCTGCATCATCAGGGTTTGGTAATTTTGGTTTTGGTAATTCTTTTTACTCTTACATCCTTCTTCTACATTGCCTACCTCAGCATCTTTTTTCTTCCCAATAAATTCATTTTTCTCTATACGTTTTGATATTCTACTAGTTTTTATCCCTTGTTCTATTCTCTCAGCAATAATAACGGCATCATAAAAATGTTGGACGGAGTTACCCATTAAATGTTCATAATATTGAGACTTGAAAGTATTAGCAAGTAGAGTCACCATCTTTTTCTCTAACAAAGGTGGTTATACATGCATTGCCTTGTTTTTTCATCTATGAGTGTACTCCCTTATAGTTTCCTTATTGCTTTTCTTCGTCGTTATTAAACTTGTTTGGTCTGAAGCGATGTAAATATTGAACTTGTATTGCTTCAAGAAAGCATTAGTAAGATAACTCTATTTCTTGATCCTTGTGTTATCCAAGGTCATGTACCAACTTAAAACAAAACTGGTCAAGCGATCTTAGAAGGAATGAATGAGCAACTTCTCATTGTGTATGACCTCCTCTATTTTGTTACAGTATGAAAGTGTGTATTATGGCGTTACAATCATGTGTACTTGAAAAATTTTGACACTTTAAGCCTTTTGAGTACCATTACATTTGGCACCAGATATATTTCAGTTGTTTTAACTTGGTTATAGACGTTAAATCCCTTAACAACCCTCAATCTTTCCCCAAGGTAGCCCACTTATCTTGATCATAATGAGTAGGGGGTTTAACTATGTGGGGTTCTTCTATTGTTAGACTTATTATGGCTGACACTTAAGCAGGTGTAATTGGGCTAGCTATCAGAATGGTTGTTGTTCCTTGTGATCCATCTGCAGGATTTGCCCCCAAGTTTTGTGAGTCAGGGATAATTAAAGTTGTCGGTGGCAGTAGTATAATCGACTGCTGATTGGATGCCCCTTCTCCAGACTACATTCACAGGAGTTACTCGAGTAAATTAGCCATTCGAGCTATATTATTCTTAATGTCTTCTAGCTTTTTTTGGTAGTAGGCCTCCAAGTGAGCCCCCTATTCATTCTTCATCCTTTTTACGAAGCCTAGTATTGTAGACTTTGGCAAGAAGGACCTATATTTTGAATACCTGCTACCATACACATTCCATAATTTATAAATATAGATGCATATGGATGTATGATTATGCATGATGATGTATGTTGGATATGGATTAGTTATACCCCAAACTGATATATTACCACCATTCCTTTATAAACGGGTAGAGTTACGATCTTTTCATAGATGTTGAATAATTTAATTTGAGTCAATCTTAATAAGAATACACTCATCATAAAGAGATATTGCTAAAAGGTTGGGTCTAATCCTTTTTCTTTAATACTTGATGAAATGTTTTTCATTTGAAAATTAGTCTACTCATCATCATTGTTTATAAAGAGAAAGGCAAAGCCTTTATTTTCTATATCCCTAAGAAAAGCATCAGTCCCAACCATGATTTGTTGATATCAATGGACATCCCTTCCAACTTGTTAGACATTGTGGTGGATTCTTCGGGCATAGACAGAGGCCTAATTAATCTGCTCATCCATGTTTCTCATCTTATTCAAGAGAAACATGTTGTTCCTATTCAATTGATTGTTGTTGGTGTCAAATATCTATTTGTGGTGCTTGAGCAGTCCGTTCTTTTCTTCCAAATGTTTTGCTTTGACCTTTTCTTTGTCGAGCTTCTAATTTAATAGGTTAATCACATTTCTCATTTTATCCAAATCAATTTTGAAGACCCCAACAGTTTTTCCTTTCGCTTTTGCTTCAGCTAACTCACTTTCCAATATCATATGCTTCTTGTATAGCCTTTCATACTGCTCAATTTGGCTTTCTAATTTAGGTTAAGTTTTTGAAGACATATTGTTGCACGTTGATGCATGGCGTCAAGGGGTCATTGGGAGTCATCACTTAGTTGTTTGATTTAGGGTCGCTAGGAAACCCAAGTGTAATAGTTTTATCAGAGGTTTAAAGGTATTAGCACCCATAGCGCACCCTACATGAGGTAAGTTGTTTTGTGTGGTTTTGAATGCAATTTAAAGGTTTTGATGGGTTCCTAACTGATAGTCTGTCTATGGCTTAGGAGTGGGGTTTATACATGTAAATAAATTTGGTGTGCTTGTGTACTTACCCAAATAAATTCTTATGAAAAAAGTTTTTCATAATTGCATATAACGGTGAAAAATACTCCTAATTAAAATTAGTGAGTATTTAGAATAATTATGGTAATTTTTTTTGTCAACTTCTAATATTCAAATATCAGCCTCACTTGTAGGTCCAACATTCTATATTAGAATATTAACCATTAATTCTCATGAATTAAAATTTTGGTTATTGAAATATTGGTTAAATTCTCATGGATTTAGTAAACTAGTTATTAAATCCCAAAATGTATGCAAATACGTATTTTAAATTTTTGTATGGAAATACTAGATGATGTGATCTTTTTAAATATGTTTAAGAGACTTAGCCATATGCAACACACAAATATTTTTTTTGTATATTTTTTTACTTTTAAAATAAAGAGAAATGCTCAAACCAAAAAAAAAATTTTAATCCAAACAAAAACTAGAGACATTGTTTTTTTGTTGACCCAAACGAGTCGATCTAGATGGATTGACCCAGAAGCAGTTGACCTGACTAAGCTGACTCGGTTGGGTTGACCCAACTGATTTGACTCAAAAACTAACCAACAGAAGAAACCAAAGCTAAAATAGGTCAAACTTTACAAAAACATAAAAACTTGAAAATCTTTCAATCAAATCGGATCAAATGCATAAAAGAACAAAATGAAGAATATCCATCCCCATTTTGTAAAACATAACTCTCAATCTAGACCAGATCTCGAACAAAAAGGGATGTGATTTTGTTCATAATCATACATAGAACAAGAATCAGGGGTTCATTCGCTTCAATGGTTAACAAATCAACACGATTTTCGCAAAAATGAGTTTCAATTCAAAACCAAAGCTCTAGGATTAAAATCCACTAAAACATGTTATTGATGCAAAAATCCTTAGATTACTTACTAATAGTAATAGACGAACTTGTGTAAAATCAAATTTAATCAAAATGAGCTCTAAAACTAGTACCTAAGGCAAACTTCATTTGATGAATCTGCAGAAATGAAACCTAACGGACCAGAAAGCTAAAGCAAACCCAGAATGGTCATTTTAAACTTCTAAAACATGCTTCCCTTATTCTCAAAGACCACATTATCAATAATGAACTTCCCTTATTACCACATACCACATTATCAATGATGAATACATTTGTGACCGAAGAAACAACAAGAACATAAACAAAACTAAAAAATGCATTGATTTTCAATCCCAAAAATTGTCAACTCAAAGCAAAAGGCATGCTTGAATGATCTGAGCTTTAAAATCCAACTTTTTCTTCCTTAAGGACCTAACAAGCAATCTAGAAAACCAGACCTAACTCTCCATCTACAGAAAATGAGCATCCTCTTTGCTGCCACTTTGGCATTTATAAAATCAAAATAAACATATAATGCAATATGTAAAACTAATGAATTACATGTCAAAACTAATAAATTACATGTCAAAACTTTGCATTGAATACAAGAGATCAATCCAGCAGGTCTCATGGACTCCATCTTTAAGGTTTGAAAATATGTACCTTTTTAGCTTAGAAATCTTCAAATCTGAATTGATTTTTTGATATTGCCCTCCTTCTTCTTTATCTTCAAACCTTTTCAGATAGAGCTACAGCTTTCAAGTCCTTCTGGAATGAATTACTTACCCCTTAGCCAAAGTTTCTCTCTTCTTCTTTATTTTGCTCCTTTTTCCTTTTTTTTTTCTTCCTCTTTTTTTCTCTTGGATCCCTTCTTTTTATAGGTGGATTCAGGTCTTCTAAATGGGTTTGTTAAGGTTTTAAGAGACTAAAACTTAGCTGGTTTTGTCATAGAATCAATGGTTTTGGGTTTAAATGGTTTTGTAGGAAACTTGAAGACCAAGGCGAGGTGTTTTTATGTCTTTAGATCTAGAGAGAAAGGTTTTAAACCCTTTATGGGAACCTTCTAGGGGTTTCTAAGCGGGAGCACATGAAAAAGTTAGGTGGTTTTCTGCAAATAAGTGTCCTTGTCAAGGCTGACTGAGTTGGCCACTTTCATGGCTTCAATGGAGCAACTCCGACGTCAACATTGTCTGAGACCACCAAAACATGGTAAATGGGGTGCACACCTTTCGATTGAATCCATTCTTACTTAATTTGAAGGTCTGTAGCTTCACATTCAAATTTTTGAAAGTGCCCACTCAAATAGCATGATGACTGAAATTGTAGTGCTGACTAGGGATAAGATATCGGGAGATCAATAGGGAATGTGGGATGTAAACATTTGATTTTAAAGACATGGGGTTGTAAAGGGGGTATTTTGCAGTTGAATGGTAGTGGTTGCAGCTTTAGTGTGGTCGGAAACATCACATTCATTTGCCTGTGCCTACCCGATAAGTCAAAAACTGAAGAAGAAGATGCATAGTACCTTGAACGGTTCTATTTTGGCTAATCCCTATAGATTAGAGCTTTTTTATATGGGATATAACAATTTTTAATTTGATCCTTATTCTTCTCATTTTGTTTGATTTTACCCATTATTTCCCCTAACTTTCTAATTTCATGCAATTACATCCCTGCCAGATTCATTTGTCAGCCCCAATTTTGAACATCTTTTACAAGTTGATCCTTGGTTTCTGATTTGTTCAATTAGACCCCTAGATAACCATCAAACTTCAAATTTTGTTCAATATGACCCCTAATTTCACCTGATTCTAGTCTTTGAAGTCGCGCGTGTTTTGCAAGTTGGTCCTTGGTTCATAAATTGTTCAATTAAGTCCTTATTTGATCACCAAACTTCAAATTTTATGCAATTAAATCCCTGATTTAACCAATTAAACTTTTTAAAATCTAAATTTGGTCCCTAAACTTCATTTGTTTCAATTGACATCAAAATTGACTCCTAAAAGTTGATTTCTCTTACTATTAAGCCCTTAATAAGTTTAATTAAATCTTTCAAAATTCCAATTGAGTCCTTTACTCTATTTTTGGTTAAAATGGGTAGCAACACATATCATCCCTTTCTTGGCAATCATTGAAACTAGTTTTCAAAACCTATAGCTCAGTACTAGTTTGCATCCAATGTGTTCCTAATTATTCTCGCTCTTTCTCAGCTTGGTTTTCAACTGCCTTTTCTCCTTTCAATTGCTTCTCTAATGACATGATTTTCTTGTTCTTTTTCTTCGGTTGTTGCTCTACAAACTTTCTCAATTTCTTTTTAGTGAGGATTTGCTCTTTGAGAGATATCTTGAGGGCTTTACCAATGCCTACCTCTATTTAGAGTTTTTCTAGTTGTTCTCTCAACTCATACTCATTGTTAATCCTCTTTCTTTTAGTTGGTGCAATAGTTTGTGAAGTCTTAGATTCAAATCCAAGAATCATAGTGATGATGACTAGCGATAGATTTCTCCACCTTAGATATTTTTCACTAGTAACTGGATCTCTCAAACCATCTTATTCCTTTTTTACCAATACTAGAAGCTTCTAGTCTTGGTTGATGTTCTTCACAACTTCCAAAGTAGATTGATCTTTGAATAACCTAGTGAATTGGGATAATCCAATCATTTTTTGCACATGTTGTACTCCCCCAAGTTGTCTCACAACCAAAGCGAGTGTGTAGCTGACATATCTGGTCACTCCCATCAGAGGCACCTATCGTCTTTTCCCACAACTCATCAAGCAATATGTTTCTCTCATTCATGGGGCTTTCCACTTCATTTCTCTTTGCGAGATTCCTTGCAATTTTACTTTCCAGTTTTCCTCACTCATGTCCTTCCATTTCTCTGTTTTAACTATCTCTAATGGTATTTGACTAAACCACTAGGAGTTGTTAAACCAATCAGCTATATGTACAACAACTGTTCACAACATATCATTGATCTCTTGCCAATCCTCTTATAATGGTTGGGTATTAAGATAATTTTTACTAATATCACCATAATGAGATTTATCTAAGTGTTTTCATATGTAAAGAAAGCTATAGCCGCCTTTAAACAGATTATTCTAGTGAGGTTTGGAAATAACACCAACTTGAAGATTCCTAAGGTAAGTATTTTTTTTCCTTTTCTTCAACAAATTTAGAGTCATTCTTCCTCCATTCAAATACCTCTTTAATCATCTTTCACTTTAGGCTAGTAGCACTTTTCTCTAATAGTTTATGAAAATCTAGAACTTTGATTAATTCAGCAAATTTAGTTAGCACTTTGTCGCGCCTTTGGTAGAAGAAGACTTTGTACAAATTTGGAGGGAATTTGGTCAGTAAACCATATTCTTTCATAGTAAGACACATGTTTATATTCCCAAAAGTGAAGTACTGGTACTCAAGGTCCCAAAAATGCATCAAGGCTTTAATTGTTGAAATATGCATCGACACCTTCGTGATTTCCATTATCCTCCCATATTTCTTTAAAAACCCATCCTCGTGGATGCTTTTCATGTGTGAGAAGAGCTTTTTCAAGTTATTTCCAAAGCAACTCCCATTTCTGATGGGTGCCAATTTACTATTATCTTGTCTCAGGTAATCATCTTTTAACAGCTACAGGGATTCAGAATCTAACTCATATTCAACAAAGGTCATTTCTTTAACGGTGGCCATATTATTTGCCCTAAATCCTGTAATTCAATATGCTTTTTAGGATTAGGCATATAGTGTTCAGAAGTAAAATGATTTAACAAAGCAGATATACTTCATGATATAATGTCTAAATCAAAATATTCTTGATGAATGAATAATAATTACACTGATAAACTGGTCACTGAAAGGTTAAGTCAAACCACTTATGATTTTCTTAATATTTGGGGGATCATCATATAAATGGACATTTGGGCAGCTTGTTGTTTGTGACAACTCAGCCTTAAAATAAATATTCAAAGTCGAAAAGAACATATGATATTCAAGTAATCTTTGTATAAACCCTAAACAACTCTAGATTTATCCAAAAAATCCTAGACTCTTGAAAAAAACTTATATTTATTATTTTTGTTGTTATATATTACACCAACCAGCCTTGTATATATTTATCTAAAATTGTTACTATTACACCAACCAATGGCAATCTGTTGTAGCTTGTGAAAACATAGGTTTTCATATAATGTAACTCTGTTAAATTCTTCAGGGGAGC
>Ga0325411_1000447_pt1 | contig 43063 bp, 20 predicted proteins | sample PopdelMetagenome_13_FD_206181 | JGI IMG/M metagenome (GOLD analysis project Ga0325411, IMG submission 206181) | Populus deltoides microbial communities from Bellville, Georgia, United States - Xylem-PdIQD-R4 | ecosystem: Host-associated > Plants > Phyllosphere > Stem > Wood/Secondary xylem...
ACAAAGAAAAACAGCACCATTAACGTTAAGAGTCTATTTGGACACCGTATTTTCTTAAATTTTAAATTTTTATGAAAAAATATTTTTATATATATTTTTAAATTGTTTTAATATATTAATATAAAAACTAATTTTTTTTAAAATAAAAAATATTATTTTAATAGAACAATGTGATTTGTGATTTGTTTAAATTGGGGAAGAACACACTTCGAAGATTCAAATAAACAGCATTATTTTGTTCTTTAATCTTGCAAATTTCTGAGGAAGACAGAAATGAATGACTGTCATGCTATCTTTGAACTTAATTTATTACCTTGATTGATTCTCTTGACAACATAATGCAAGAAATGAATTCTCTAGCAGGCATGCTACAATCAAGACACAAAGAATCATGATTTAATTCCTTGAATCCACTTCGGATTCTGAGCAGCCAAACACACAAATTCAATTAGCATCTTTTCTAGACTATAATACAGCCTTTCCATTGTCGTTCAAGATCCAGCCTTTAAACTTTGATTCTCACTCCGCAGATCAAGTGAAGAGGGATTGGTGGCCAGCTCCTAAGCTGATTTTAAATTCAGATTTATAGGTCAATTTTCAAGGATTTGATTTTCATTAAAATATTGGTGATTGTTTCCATTCATAAAAGGAATGAACAGAGATACCAAATGGGAGAGGGAGATCGATAAAAAAAAAAAGAAAAAGAAAAAGAAAAGAAAAGGGGAAGACACGAGGGAAACAGTATATACAGGCTGACCCAAACCAGTCCCCATAATCGTGAACCAGGCCGACCCACATCGTCCTCCAACTCTCACGCTGCTGTCTCCTCTTCCATTCGCCAACCACCAAGAGAAACAATAACCTCGTTCCAGCCACATAGCAGTAGTGAGAATTTCGAACCTAACCGCCACTCCAACCGACCAGGTTCTCCTCCTTCCATGGTAGCAAAGAACAATAGCTAAACCAGATGAGAGAAGACGCAGTAGAGAGAGAAAGATAAAAACTAAAACTGACTGCTTGTGTTGATTATTTGGTTTTGCAGGTGACGGTGAGATTCACCGATAGCATAAAAAGAAAGAGGAAGAAAAGCCGGTTCAGATCCACCAATTTTCCCTTTTCACTGGCAGCGATGCGTGGATCCACGCGCCGGCAGTAGCTGGTAGCGTGTAGAGCCCACACGCCGCCACTATTCTCGAACCTCAGTGTATCCCAGCAACTTCTCCAACCATTAGGACCCTGTCCCAAAGGTGTTCTGCAAATTTGAAATGTGTTTTCGACATTTGCATAAAAACTTTGTATTTCATTTCCATGCAAATTGTTTTTGCTTGATAATAAGTTTATCAAGACCGTACAAAGATTTGGCCTATATAAATTGACCCATTAAGCTTATTTGCCAAAAAAAACAAAGAAAAATACTCATGGGTTTAAAATAAATATATTTAAAAAAATAATCATAATTACGGTTCTCAAAGAAACCAGAGAGTCCCTGTAATTCTGATCCTCTGCCACCAGACCAGGCTCCTTGCGAACCAAGTTTCAGTCGAGAAATTAGTATTTTTAACAATGATCATATTGAAAACAACCAAACACTGTGATTTTTGAAAAAAAATAACAAAAGATTAAACAATTTCTAGTTTTAAGTGTTCAGATTTCTATCGTCCATTAAAAGAGAAATTGAGAGAGAGAGAGTTTAGTGTGATTTGAAGAGATAAAATAGGACAAATTAGAGGTGTTCAAAATAACCGATTAACCGAGAAAACCGATAAAACCAAAGAAAAATTAATCAAAAAAATCAAACCAAAATTAAAAACCGATTAAACCGATTTAAAAAACCATAAATGTTAACAGGTCCGGTTTGGTTTCGGTTTTGACCCAGAAACCGGGCCAAACCAAACCGGACCCATTAAACAATTAAAAAAAAAGGCAGTATAAATAGTTAACTTTATTATATCCCTCCCTAACCCTAACATCTCATTCTCATCTCAGTTCTCACAGAGCCGTCTCCTTCCTTTCCACTTCCAACAGAAAATTCCCAATCTTCAATCTTCCTTTACCAGAAACCTTCTTCATTTAAGAAGCAACGACAACAAGGTAAATTCCATCTTCTTTGATTCTTTGTTTCGTGGGTTTGAAAGCATATTTTGAGTCTATTCCATCTTCATCTTTTTCAGAAACCGTCTCCATCTTCATCTTTCCCAGAAACCATCTCCATCTTTCAGGCGTCTTCATTTTAGCAACGACAGCAAGGTAAATTTTATCTTCATCTTTGATTCTTTGTTTAGTGGGTTTGAAAGTTTATTCCAAGTCTATTTCATCTTCATCTTCATCTTTCCCAGATTAGGTTTGTTAACAGCAAGATAAATGTTGTTTTCTTAACAGGCCCCATACCTTCACCACCTCGCATCAGTAAAACTGCAGGCAAATCAGGGTCCAGTTAAAGCTCTTCTCTTAACTCATCCTACATAACAAGAAACAAAAGAAGCAGTCAGTTGAGCAAATCATCGTAGTAAAGCATGCGTGAATGCAAATGTGCGATCACAATTATGCACCTTTGAAAGAACTGCAAGAGCAAAAGACGGTCAGATGGGCAAGCCAAAAACACGGATTTGAGAATCTTCCAGCCCATCTAGTGCAGCCCTCTTAGCTACCTCATTTGATGGGCAGTAGCATCTATTTCAAAAAAAAACCGGTTCAAACCAAACCGGAAAAAACAAAAAAAAAACCCTATATATTAAGGGATTAGGTTTCCCGGATTTTTCCAAAAAAACCGGATTTAACCGAACCGGACCGATTCGGTTTGAACTGGTTTCCAGTCTGGTTCGCTTGATATTCACCAAAAATACTAAAATTCGGTTTGGTTGGTTTTTAAGTCTAAACAGAACCGAACCGTGAACACCCCTAGAACAAAGAGAGAGAGAGAGAGAGAGAGAGAGATAATGTTGAGTGTTATATGTTATTAATTTTATTTTTTGATCATTTTTAAATTTCTTGTTTCGTCCATGATATAAAGTGTGATTTTTTAAAATATAATGGAAAAGTAAAAAAAAAATATCAAATTTATAGGATTTTTTTTTGTAATTATCCCTTAAATAAATATTGTTTAAACTTAGTCAAGTTAAAATATATACTATTTTCCTATAATTTTATTTAATATTCTAATTTTTCTTTTTCTTTTTTAATAATGTTTTAAAATACGGTGTCACCATAATTTTTTCAATAGTCAATAGCATGTTTCGCCCCTCCACTCCCTCACGAAGCGAGAAGCACGAGAGGATGTGAATGTGAAGATGGTAATTCCAAGTTACATTATATTAGCATCACAAAAAAAAAAAAAACAACAATCTTAGAAATAAACAAGTTTTCCACAAAAACTAATATATATATATATATATATAACTTTAATGAAATTATCTGATAAGGTTTAAATAATAATTTTTTTTTAATGTAGTTGTACGAACCAGCTTGCATGTAACTCGATTAATTTTATGAATTTTAAAATTAATGACTATATAAATTTTCAATAACCCTAAAATTTATAAAACTAAAATCGATAATCTTTCATCAATCATTTTAAAACCTATTCAATTAAGCGAGGTAACAATTCCTTTTATAAGTAATAGCTGTCAGGATCAAATCAATAAAAAATTAAGTCTCGCGAAGGTGTAGATTCACTAGAATCTAGTAATCTTATATTCCTATTAATAAATGTATGAATATATTATTATATAATTGGTACTGTCGCATGTTAGCAAAAAGCTTTTATTTTAATGTAAGAGGTCCAGGCTCAATACTTAAAAAGCATTCTTTTAATTTTTCTTTTTATCGAGTGACACATTATAGGTTGATATAGAAATCGAAAGTCTAAATTAGCAGTTAATACAGTTTATAATCAGTTTAGAGATTATTTGGAAGTAGGATTGAAGTTATATTTTAAAGTATTTTTTAGTTAAAAATATATTATAATAATATTTTTTTATTTTTTAACAAATAATATTTAAATCACATTGATAAATACTATTTTAACCCAGTTTATACCGAGTCTTACAAAGTTAGAGTTGTAAAAAATTGTTGATAGTATATGCTATTAAAATGCTTGTGTGTTATATACTCAAGAAATTAATTTTAAAACTTCAGATTTTTTACTTTCAAATGGTTTACAAAATTGTTTTAGTTTTTAAAGCCTTATCAAATACTCTAAAAAGACGGAGAAATAGCTATAAAAGCTAAAATAAAGAAACAAAAACTCATGGTAGTTGAGTTGCACAAGCTAGTCTGGATATTTATATTAATTTAAAAAAAAAGACAAAAACCCTTGTTTATTGAATCGACAGTTAGTCTGTAATCCTTCATCATTGATATTCGCTCTTCTCGGTAGCTTTGACCATTTCTAAGTTCTATATATATGATGTTTTTATTGCGCATCGACTCATAAAACAATACTCATTTTAATAATGTTTTTTTTTAATTTATATTTTAATATTTTCTGATTTTATCATTTAATATTTGAGTTATTAGAGATTAAGCTTCATGATTTGTTACGATTTGCTTTCTATGAGGTAATTCTAATCTCATGACTTGTATCGTGGGTTTGATGAGTTAATCTGGTTAACTTGAGTGTTTTTTTTTTGAATTTATATTTTTTGAATTTAATCTTCAATATTGGCTTGATTATGATTAGGCTTCATGTTTTGTTTCGGTTTATTTTCCATGAGGTTGTCCTGATCTCATGACAAGAGTCTTGCGAGTTAATCTAAGTAAACTCAAGTTGTTTTATTGTGTCATTTTTTAGATTGAATTTTTTTAATTTTACCCTTCAACAATGAATTGATTGAGAATTGAGGATCATAATTTGTTTTGATTTGTTTTTTACAGGTTATCATAGTCTCCTGAATCCATGTGGCGAATTTAGCAGATTAACCCGATTGACTTATGTAATTTTTTTTCTTTTTTTTTTTGAATCTATGTTTAAATGTTTTCTAATTTCATCCTTAGCATTTAGGTTATTAGAGATTAATCTTCATGATTTGCTTTCTATAAGGTTATTTTAATCTCATGATCTGTGTTGTGAGTTTGAAAAGTTCACTCGGTTGACTCGAGTTTTTTTTGAATTGGTATTTTCTTTTTAATTTCATCTTTAAATACTGGGTTGATTTGAAATTAGAATTCATGATTTATTTTCGTTTGATTTCTATAGGGTTATCATAATCTCAAGACGCGGGTTTTGCGAGTTAATAGATATAGACTGAGATTGTTTTATTGTATCATTTTTTTAGATTGATTTCTTTTTTTAGTTTCATCATTTAACAATGGATTGATTAAGAATTGAACTTCATAATTTGTTTTGATTTGCTTTCTATGAGATTGTTGTTGTTCTAGGATTAACGCAACACATGCATCTAAGAATGGATGAATTAGATATGCGAGGTAAAACTATAAATTTAATTTTTTTTACAAATAACATGCAATTCTAAACACTCAACCAAATGAGAAAGAAATAAACAATATAAATGTGATAATTAAAGTGTGAGAGATTAGAGAGATTGCACCAAGATTTATAGAGGTTTGACAAACCACCTACTTCTTTCCTTGAACTTTTATTCAATAGTTTTATTATTACACACCGTTCTTCTTAGTAGATGAGGCCAAATCGTTACAAGATTTTTTTGTTGGTGCAAGATATAACCCAATCTTTTTACGAGCTTAGGATCAAAATGTTATCCCTAATCCTTTTACAAGCTAAATACTAGGAAACTTTTTACCATTACTTGTTGAAGGACAAGTATTAAACCACTCATAATTTTGTCTCAAAGAGACTTTTCATAGTGTTTAGAGTGTCATTTATATTTTTCACGATATACTTTCTTAGTAAAGTTGATTGGAATAACAATTAAGCTCTTTAGAAGAATTTTTTTTCAATTCACACATAACCTTGTTTTTTGATAATTACAAGTGAAATAAGGGTGTTATATGTTATTTTTTTAGAGGAAGTATGCTTAGATTTTTGCCTTAGGAGTTCCACACTTGTTTTGGACAAGTAAAAAACTAGGCTTAGAAAAGAAACTAGTTATTAGACATAATTTTATGTATGTTCATTGGCAGAATCAATTAAACCATTTTATAATCGATTAGATCATTTTTGAAGAGCTCCAAGAATTTCTAGAATTTTTTCAGAAATAGACCAGTCATTTGAGAAACGGTTAGACCAATTTGAGAAATGATCATAATGTTTATCAAAACGGTCCAACTGTTTTGACTACGGCATTGTCGTTTTTAAAATAACAAGATCGTTTTGGCTATTGTTCAGATTTTATTTTATTTTTTAAAATGTTCTTTTCATGATTTTTTTTGGTGTTGTTGGATTTGTTTAGGTATTACAAGATATTCTAAACAAGTCGTGCGTGCTATGTGACAAAACCATATTACAAAGTCTTAATAATCAAATTCAAGTAACCGTATGTTTACAAGTTTTTATTCTTGACCTTCAGAAATCCTTTACGTGCTTATTTAATAACTTGTAAAATTATATAAACCTGTACAACTCATTACAAAGAGTGTGCATGTACCCCTGAATAAAAAAACAAACAATTTTTTTTTCAATAAAGCCATAGACATCAGCCCACCATTACAGGGCAGCAAACTGAGTCTATGGACATGCAATATATAATAATAATAATAATAATAATAATAATAATGGTGTGTAGCTCTATGGACTATAAATCTATGGTGAAAAGGACAGTGTTAACAATGGTGGATTAATTAATTAATATCAACGAAACTCTTAATCTATTAGCTTAGGAACTCTTAATTCCCAAAAGCAGGATGTGGTTTTGGGCCATCCCAATTTCATCAAACAATAACTTATAAATTAATAAATCATATTATATTGTGAGACACCCTCGAGAAGAGAAGATCATCACCTGAGGTATGAACAAGAACTTTTTTTTATTGATTTTAGGCGCGGAGCCCCCACCCAGTTTTCCTTTCCGAAAAAAAAAAGAGTCAAAAACTTCTCCCCCCCAACACACACAAATATATATATATATATATATATATATATATATATATATATATTTGATGAAGTAATTTCTGTTTTTCTTTTCTATATTTTCATTTCAATGGGCGGTTCCTTCTAATAAAATAGGCAAAACAGTATAAATGCTCGTTGAATTGTCGATGATAAATATCCCATTTAATTTCTTTTTAATAAGAAAAACTTGGCGAAGTGTAGGTTTCGCCATTACTACGGGAAAATCAACATTAACGGCAGTGGCAGGAGAAATTTTATGTAATTTATTTTTTATTGAAATGCTAAAAAAAAGAATCATTTCATTATTGAAAGGCAGGGACAAGCAGGTCCCACCAATCCATCACGACAGTGAAATAAAGGCTCATTGTCCACAAGCCATACGTGGTGAAAGGGAGAGGAGAGGAAAAAAAAAAAGAGGTTTTCTAGCTCTCTTGTAGCTCTATATATTTTGAGTTTTTTTTTTTTAATTGCCAAATCGAATCTTAGAATTAATATATATAAAAAAATCTGAAGAAAAAAAATATGAATTAAGTTTTTTATTTATTATTAGATTAAAAATGTCATCTCACCTTAAACACGATTTCAGTTATTAGATTATTTTGATAAAAGATATATTTTAATTTTGAAAACAACAGTTTTGGCCAAGAAAATATTTAAAAACTTATAGTTTCAAATGAAAAGAAAATATGAATTAAGGTTTTTAATTTATTATCAATTATAACCTTTAATTAAAAACATTTTGGAATAAACATTGACTACAGATAGCAATTTAATTGCATTCCATTATGAACAGCAATAAATAGTGATGAGAAATTCTTATTGATATTTATTATGACTAACAAAATTAATATAGTAAAAAAGACTGAATCTTTATATCAATGAATTGACATACAATATAATCTTTAATTTATTTATTTTTTCCTTACACTTTAATTTATTTATTTATTCCCGTCACGTACGTAATATGCGGTTGAAAATAGATTGCAAATTCTGATATTACAACTTAAAAATAAAACAGCAATTCACTATTATTATTATTATTATTATTATTATTATTATTATTATTATTGTTTGTGATAACTAAATTCTCTTCACAGGAGTAAAATAAAACAGCATAAGCACACGATATTATTTCAAAATAATTATGAAGCATACACCAGGGATTTTTTTATTCTGAAACATGATGCGCCGGAGATCGATGATTCCATAGCACTACAGTCTCACACACGGTTACATAGCATTAATAGTACAGCTTTAAAAACTAGGTAGAGAGCTTAGAACAACAAAGGTAGATTCTGCAACACATGCAATAATTCAATGGTATCCTGATTTACTTCTAATTATATAGAACTCGACGATAATCGAGTCACAGAAGTGAACCTGCACGTACCGTTTATTCAAGCAGAAATTAAGCAAAAGAGACTCAACTGTAATTGAGTCTCCGGTTTCACGTATGGACATCAGACCAAGCCGGAGCCACTGAACTTCTCTTCCATAATTTGGTTGAATTTTACTGCCTTGCCATCTATCAGATAGTTTTTCCAGTCACCTGCTTTACCTTTCCTGAAAAAGGATTTGTTCTCGAAAGTAGGGAGGTCAGGAAGGTAGTATTTTCCGTTCTTGTTCACCTCCAAACGGCTCAGATTCTCGAAACTACACATGCTCACGATTTTTTCTGGAGCTCCTTGTTGCTCTTCCTCGATGGAAAAGGGGTGGCCCATGAACTTGGCCATTCTCTTTACATGGAACGGCCCATCAGTCTTCAAATCTTCATACTTGATGAAGAGTACTTTCTCCGGGAATTCCAAGCTTGCTTTCCAGAACCCTAGAACATGGTCCCAGTACGGTCCGAAAGGATAGATCCCTTTACAATATTGCTCTAATGCCTCTTCCAGAGGGAAGGATTCAGAGCCGATGCCACTCACTTGCTGATCAAAATTCCAGTGAGAAATTAGGACATCCTTGGGATCCCTGCATATGTAGATGATCTTACAGTTTGAGTCTATTATGGATCTTGGCAGGGAACTGTAAGGAATATGTGTTGCCACAAATGGGGTTTCAAGGTTTCTGTTGTTTGAGTCTTGGGCCAGTTCAATCTCCAAAAAGGGCACAATCTCATGAGGCAGTTTTTTGAGCAAAGGGTTTGTGGAATCATTGACCTGATTTCGTGACACGATGGAGAAGGCCAGTGCCTTGAGCCAAGCTGTGCCACTTTTTGGAGAGCTGCACAAGACAATATCAGTTGGCTGGGGAGTGAAGGACTCCTGAGCTGAAATTACATTCTGCACCAACGACGGACCGTACCAAAAGCCTTGATACTCGTAAAGTTTTCCAACTGGTTTCCAGCCATCATCTTGACGAAGATTTGAGATTATCTTTTCATATTTGTTCTTGGTGTTTGGAGATTCACTGATTTTTGAAGCATCAGACATTTTGGAAGGGGATAGAGAGAGAGAGAGAGAGAGAAGTGAAAATGTGAATAATTCTTCTGTAATTGATGAGTTTGTGAAGCTCAACATGCAGGGGCCTTGTATATCAACTAATTACCCTGGCCAGAGGATAGATGGTGACAGACAAGATGTTGCCATGTGAAAACATTCATTGGTGGATTTATGTGCCCACCCATCCCCCATATTGTTTTTCTTGTTGATGGTATATATTTTGTGCCTAATTCAGACAGAGTACTGGCCAATATTTACGGGAATAAATAAATAAATTCAGTGGACATGTGAATCATATCCTGATAAACAATCAATGATTGATATTTGTTCGTCCACAAGATCAGTATCATTTTGTTTGACCTTTGAAACTCCACATGCTCATAAAGATATTTGTAGCTTAAGATCCTCCTCTTAATAAGTTTTGATTTTTGATAAATAATTTAGAATAATTTTTAAGATTTCACCGATAGCTTAATTTTTAAATTATAATAATCGTTTAATATCATATCATAGTTTTAATCTAACAATCAATTTAATTTAATGTTGAGTTTATTAAAAATTAAGTTTTATAATTTATTTTGATTTATTTTTTATAAAATTAACATGGTCTTTTATGACTCAGTATATAAATTGATAAGTTTACCTAAATTTACCCGGTTCAATACATTCCCCTTTTAATGTTTATATATAAAAAATTATTTTTAATATATATTTTTAATCAAATTATAATTTTTACTCGTTATTTAAATTATTTTTTAATTCATTAAAATAATTGAATTATATCATAGTAATTCCTACACCATTTAAAAAAATTATTAGAAAGAATATTAACCATTACTAAATATTTTTTATATTAAAAAAAATGAATCTTATCTATAATATAGTACGGGCAAAAAATATATTATTAACTATTGGCACGTAGCTCATCTTCACCCTCTTATTAATCATAAACAAACGAAAAGTCATCATGGGGCATCAAACTCCATTTTGCTTTGTTTTTTTAATGATAGAGAAACGATAAGTTGTTTTTTATTTTTTGTTTTGTTTTTTTAATGGAATTTTTTTTTAATGTTAAATTTTTTTTATTTAGTTATCAAACTTTTATGACACGGATTTTGGATTTGATGGATTAACCTGGATTTTTTTCTGTTTTTTCTTTTTAATTAATTTTTTCATTTAATTTAGTTTGTTAATGTTAAATTTTTTCTATTTAGTTATCAAACTTTCATGACACGGATTCCGGGTTTGACGGGTTAACCCAGCAAATTCTGGGTTAACCTGTAATTTTTTTTTCCTATTCAGTTATCAAACTTTCAGCTAAAAGGAATCAATGTTTTACTGTGCAGTCCACAGTAAAACACTGATTCCTTAGACGTTTTTGTTTTTCTTTTGTTTTTTTATGTTGTCTAAGTTTTTTTAGCTGTTTTTTTATGCTTTCTGAGATTTTTTTTTGCTTCTTTCTTTGTTTTTTTAATTAATCTTTTTCATTTAGTTTAGTTTGTTAATGTTAAATTTCTTTCTATTTAGTTATTAGACTTTCATGACACATATCCCGAGTTTCATGGGTTAACCTGGTTTCACGAGTGAACCCAGTTAATTCCGGGTTGACCCGTCAATTTTTTTTATTATTATTTTCATAAATATTTCTGTTTAATTTAGTTTGTTAATGTTAAATTTTTTTTTATTTAGTTATTAGACTTTCAGGACACAAATACTGGGTTTAACAGATTAACATTGTTTGACGAGTTAACCCGGATTTTTTTTTCTATTTAATTAATTTTTTTTGTTTAGTTCAGTTTGTTAATGTTCACTTTTTTTTTATTTAGTTACCAGACATTCATGACACGGATCCCGGGTTTAACGGGTTAACTTGGTTTGATGAGTTAACCTGAATTTTTTTTTTAATTATTTTTTTCGTTTAGTTTAGTTTGTTAATGTTAAATTTTTTTCTATTTAGTTTTTTTTCTTCTTAGAGGTTTTTTTTCCTTTTATTTTTTCTTTTTAATTAATTTTATTAATTTAGTTTATTAATGTTAAATTTTTTTCTAAGTAGTTCTCGGCTGATGTATTTAGTTTTTTTTTATGCCTTTGACTATGGACTGCACAGTGCAGTCCACAATGAAAAGGCTGATGCCTTTTGTTTTTTTTAATTAATTTTTTTTGTTTAATTTAAATTATTAATGTTAATTTTTTTTCTATTTAGTTATCAAACTTTCATTACACGGATTCCGGGTTAACCCATTAATTTGTTTTTTTCTTTTTAATTATCAAACTTTCACGATGCGAATTCAAGATATGACGGGTTAACCTGATTTGAAGGGTTAACCCAATTAATTCATATTTTTCTTTCTTTTTTCATTAGTTTTTTTTCTTCCTGCTGGTTTTTTTTCTTTTTAACTAATCTATTTAATTATTACACTTTTATGACACGACCTTACAGCCAGACCCACGTCCAATGTTATTGGGTCTGGTATTGCAGTCCAGACACTTTTATGCTAAGGGTTAACCCAAGTTTAATGTTATTATTAATATTATAAACATTATTCTCGAGTCAGGTGTTGCAACCAAACCTGAAACTCTTATGTATAACTTTGCAAAAAAAACCTAACACTTTTAGATTTTGATTATTTTTAAAATGCAAAAAATAATTGACCCGCGGCATCGCGCGGGGCATATAACTAGTTAACAACTAAAATAGAAAGAAAAAATATTGTAGCTTTTCTTGTATATGTTTATTCATCACCATAGTGTAATGATTTTTTTTTCATAAGAAAAATTACTTGTCTTTGGATTAAGAATATTTTTATCTTTTATATGATACATTGATCATTATAGATTTTTTTTGAAGTATTTTTATTTATTTAATATATTTATGAATGGTAAGAAAATAAAAAAAAGTTTGTATTAAAATTTAATAAAATCTCCATATAAATATCTATATAGAATAAATATATAGAACATCATACCATCATTTTTAATGATTAGATTCGAATTGAGCCTATCCAAAATTATATTGTTCAAGATTAAAAAAAAAAAAAGGTAAAAAGGCATCATTTTGAATAAGCTATTTTGCACTAGTGTTTTAAGGAGACATCGTTATCCTTCCAACTCAGCCTGCTTTTACAGCGAACCATTATAATCCATATCCTAGGGCAGATTCATAACGCACTAAAAATGTTTTAGCAACTCCTTTGATATATACACGCACAAGCGCGTGTGTTAAAGAGGTATTTTACGATCAAATTAAAATTTAGTGTTTTTTTATTTTTATGTTTTAAAAATATTTAAAAAAACTGATTTTTTTTAATTTTAATTTAAAAAATAACCACTACCCTAATTTTAAAAACTCCATGAAAAAAAAAAGAAGCTACTGAGCTTTATATATACTGTTGCCTCTATTGTGCCAGCTAAAAGTTCTGTATAAAATCCACTTTCAAGTCTACCCCCACCTAAACATTGAAGTTATTAAACCGGATTAAGTCACGGCTTGATTTAAGATCTAGGTCACGATTTGAGACTTACATCATAAGTTGGATAAGGTTTTGACTAAATCCGCTATATCATGAATTAACCTTTCAAGTTAATCAAGTTTAACAAGAGACAACTCCTGCTTATTTTAATTTAAAACCCGGTTTAATCCTGATCTGAGATCAATGGGTTGTTCAGGCTGCAAATCACCGATCATCAAGGTGACCTCTCCTGTGATACATGAAAAAGCCTCGAGGATGGAGCTCTTCCACCACTAAATACAGGGCTCAATTTCTAAAGACATTTATAGCAGAAGAAAGTGACCTCTTACCCACTCGATCAAAGACCAATATCTAAATCAAACTAGTCATTCAAAATAAAAATCAACAGTTAGAAATAACATATATTCATAGCCTTAGTTGATAATTTAACGTTCGTGTATTCAATATTTTTTTTTAATGAAATTTAAATTTCAAAAACTCCAATTTATCTAATTGTTATTATGCAAAAGTCCCCACTCTTTATTTCCATATCGAGCTTTTTTTTTTCTTTTTTTTTTTCTGATGAGTAGAACAATATAAACACACATGTGTAAAAGAGAGTGAGTGGTCCTTGAAAATGAAATAGGACAATTGCCTACCAAACTATAATTTGGCTTTTCCACAGCATTTTATCATGGTCATAATATCAAATAAAACATATCCAAAATTATAATATCTTTTTTCATGACCTGAAAAATATGGTCCGTATCCTATAATAGCTCAACTCAATCCTAATAAAAAAAATATTTACAGATAAAGTTTACAAACAAATTAATTAATGTTTTACTTGATAAATGGTAATTTGTGAGTTACATGATTCATGAATGATTGATTCTTTATGAAGTGTTAATTGGTTCATTTATAAAAATTAAATGACCAATATGCAAGTAATTATTTAATATGCAAGTAATTATTTAATTGGAAACATAAACAATCAAATATGAAACGTAATTTTCATGATTTTAGAATTTTATGATTCATACATTCAAATAATTATTTTAAAAAGGCTTTTTAAAAAAAAAACTTTTTTGAGAGATTGAGATCTTTAATGTGATTTGATTAAAAACTTGTGTTTTTTTAATTATAAATTATTTTTATGTAAGATTTTAATGAAATAAAAGAATAGGATTAATTTATTTCTGAATAAACTTCTTAAATATCACACAACTATCCATCCATAAAGTGTGCAATTATTAAATACAAAACAACTAGGTGTGTTGTGAAGGTGGTTCCTACGCATCAAGCACATTTCATTTTTCTACCAAAGACAATATACATACGTTATGAAGATTTAATGGCCATAATATAAACAAAAATAATCAAATGACTAGAAGAAAAGATGAGATGGCACAAAAGGATAAGAAAGAAGAAAATATACATACGTTATGAGGATTAATAACTTGTTTTTTTTCTAAATTATTGTTTATTTAATTATATGATAACAAATATAGATGATTGTTAAATCAAGCATCAAACTAATACTGAAATCTTTTTTTAATACTATGATAATCTTATAAAAAATAAAACAAAACAAATTATGTAACTTAATTTTTAATCAATCTAATATCAAAAAATAAATTATATATATATATATAAAAGAAAAGTTAAACTCACCGTTAATGGACCTATGAACTTTCTAAAATTATTTTTTTAACTATATGATAAAAAGAAAATTATATGATCATGTAATCCATTTCAATTAAAAAAAAGGTCAGTTCCTTTCTTCTCGTCTACCATGACTGCTAGTCAAAGCTCTGAGAACGGCCTGTGTTGAGTTCCCTTATAAAAAGGAAAAATACCCTGCTAAATCTGCAAATAAAGACAACCAGAGTTATCTCATCAAACTCGTAAATCAAGTTATTGACTCTACGGTGGTTTTCCTCATATCTTTTAATTTTTGTTATTTCATAAAGTTTAATAACATGATATTTTTCTAAAATTATTTTTTTAACAATATAAAAAAATAGATTATAAAAAAACCAAGTTTAATTAAAAAAAAAACTCAAACTCATAAACTAGGTTACCTTGACAAAACACTAACCTCATAAAAAACAAAACAAAAAAAAATTACAAAGTTAAATTTTCAATCATCTCAACATTAAAAAATAAAATTGATAAAAATAATTTTAAAAAATAATAAAAAAAACAAAAAAAAACCTGTGTGTTCAAAAAACAGATCTAAACCGAAAAAAACCGAGCCAAACCAAAAAAACTGAGCTAAACTGGTTTGAACTAATTTTTCTTCTAAAAAGCCAAACCGAACCGAAAATGGTCGATTTAAACCGGTTTTGGTTTTTTTTTAAAAAAATTGATTTAATTATTTTTTTTAATAAAAACCAAATAGAATTAAAAATAATCACCCTCATTACTTCCTCCCCTTGTGTGAGGCAACGGCTATTAATTTTGACAATTCCCCTCGAAGATAGAAAAGCTTTAATTAATATACGATTGTTGAATGTTCTTTAAAATAGAAATTATTACGTAAAATTTCTCTATCTCTTGAAATCATAGACCGACTAATAAAATTCTTATCAATAATTAAAATTGTCTAAATCACCAATTTAGTAAATGAGATTTATAACACAAATTTTTTATATTTAATAAAATAATTATAATTATGAATGACATAATTAATAATTTATTAATAAAAAATTATGTGAAAAAAAATTAATGGTGCATAAGAACTTCATTGGTTTGATATATAATCTTAAATGGTGAGCTAGATTCACCATCTAATTTCTTCAAAAAATAAATATATTTATAAATAATTGGGAAAACAAATATAAATAATGTATGCAATAAAAATGTACAGCCAGTTGGATATAGCTTAATCCTTGTTGGGTTTCCGTTTCCATACTCTTGTCTTTTCTGATTTAATTCATGCTTTTACTATATTTGTGCTAATATCAATCCAACATATTTTGGTGTTGCCCTTCTGTCGTCTATGCATCCAGTTTCGTTAGAGACGACATCAACTCATACCGTCCACTGTAATTGCCCTTCTACAGAATTTCGTTAGTAATTTATTGCTCGGGACTGCCCAAAATCACTGGTCGGTGTGTAAAAAACACTACTGGTCGGTGTGTAAAAAACCATTACTGGTCGGTGTTTTTTTTTTTTTTTTAATAATATTGCTCCATTAACATCCATTTAAAAGCTGATGACACCATAGAATAAAGAAAGCACCATGCTACCTGAGCAACTACCATGGTACTGGATATAGTTATTTAGTGCTGGTTTTGTGTTAGAGAAGGACAGCTTAAAAAATAAATAATTACTTTTCTAGTTAATCGAGAAGAAAAAGAAAATGTTGCAGGGAATAATAAACTAAGCAAAACTTGAAAAGTACTAGCGAGCTAGCCGATCCAAAAAGCCTATAAAAGCAACACTTCCTCCATGCACATTTCCCTCATCACTAGTCTTTGTAACACCTTGTACTACATCGATCTTCCAATACCGCCTTTCGTGTTTCATTCTCACCTTCTTCTCCTTTGTCGACAAAAGCACACTACTTATAGATTAAATATCATGGGGAAATATGTGGAGTGGTTGGATGTGGCACATTTGGGGGTAAGACTCGCATCAAGGTTCCACTCTCGGTGTCCACAGACCGGCCGGTCGTACTACCACCCTCCATCCGGTTCTGAAGATCATCACCACCTTCAAAAGGGTGGCGGGGAGAGTGGTCAACTGCCAGTGGTTGAAGATTTGACCCCAATGGCTAATTTGGGTGTCCATGTGGATAGAGAGTTTGATACTTCTCAAGAAATGCTTTTCTATTCTGTTTTGTAGGTATATCAGTGTATGTATAAATTTGTGTAGCTGTTTTCTTTTAATTGACTTTTTTTTGTGTGTATTTTCCTGCGCAAGTTTCTTGTATTTTCTTATGCTAGTTTCATGGAGTCAGGGAATTGATAGCACTCCGTAGGAAATATCAGTAGCACTAAACTTTTAGGAATTGTCATACTCATAAGTTTTCGTGTAAAAAAAATCTCGGAATCCTACATTTTTAAGTCAGGATTTTACATTTTCAACGCAAATTTGAAGAACTGAACCATATTTTGTGTGATACATGATTAAGATTCAAGTGAATTTGCTACCAAGGATGAATTGGACGGAGATAAATACCAAATGAGAAATGGGCATTCAATTTTCTTTTACCTGATGGTAGAAAAAAAGAGACATTAAATATATCTTATGGTTTGTTTATTCAAGAAATGCTCAAAACAAGCATTACATATTCGATCTCACACCAAACATTCTTTGAATTTATGTTAGAAACCACGTATTATATTTGCAATATATACAAGGCAGTAATACCATTGCAACCGAGGCAAGAATCCCAATCTAAATGATCAGGTTGACGATTTCCATGGGTGCAAACATCAGCTGGAAAGCCCAAAATAGCTGCAATGGTCCAAGCAACAGAAGAACAAAGAAATTTTCAGCTACATGTTTCATGGACAAAAAAAGAAAAAAGAAAAAATGTCATCCGAATATCATGTTTAACTCATCTAACTGGCGGGTGATATTGGAAGGGTTGCACGGAATCTTAGAACCCGTTTGTCTACGCTGTAAATTAAGCGATAGCATATTGTTTGATAAATTTATTTCCCATTTTTAATATTTTAAAAGGAAAAACAAGATTTTAGGTGAAGCTGAAACCTACAGAAAGAAAAGATGTTGTTGAAGACAAGATTAGCATAATGTTGATTAAGTTAAACTTTACAGGGGCTGCCCCTGAGTACAGTAGAGACAGCCAGTGACAAACTCTTACAGGGCCTGTCACTACGAATCCAAAGGCACAGAAGTAAATTGACTCCTTAAGTTTGATATTCAAGCAAAGCTGAAAAACCAACATTTTTAGTTTAATCCTTGGAAAATTAAACTTCACCTGGAACATAAACCTTGGAATAGTCTTAAGGGTTATTAATGTGCATGTGTAGAGACAAGCAAGAAAGTAGAAAGATCAATACCTAATCTTATGTCTGTTTCATAACATCAACATTGTCGACAATAACTTTGGGGATATGAGCAATCTTCTCCCAATCATCACCAGTTTCCCGGTCGCATCTTTCGGCCAAACGAGGACAGCCTAAAATCCGGAGCTCTTGAAGGGCAGAAAATGTCTTCAAGCACGCAGGCAATTCAAGGAGTGCTGGACAAAATTCAAGTTTCAAATTCTTCAAAGTGTCAGCAGATCCTCTAATAAGCCACTCTGGCAATTCTTCCACTGCTTCTAAAAAGCACAATACCAGTTTTTTAAGTTTAAACTCACAGGCTTCTTGATTGGGGAAATGAAGATCTACACAACCGCTAATATGTAGATCCTGTAATGCAGTTAGATACTTTATACTTAGTGGCAAGGATTTCAAGCTTGGACAGGTAACAATATACAATGATCGAAGGGCTGACAGGTTTTCCATGTCTTCAAACAAGCGTTCTAGTTTTTCACAGGTGGCTATCCACAAAAACCGAAGAGATTTCAAGCACCCTATTTCATCTCTTGGCAAAGAAGTCTGTCTAGTGGCTAGCCACAGAAATCTAAGGCTTTCCATATACCTCATACCTCTAGGTAACTCTTCAATTTCATCGCATCCGCCAAGGAACAGAGTTTGCAAGTTTTGTAGCTTGCAGATAGAATTTGGCAGCCTTTTGATTCTGTGATTCCATGATAAGTCTAGATATCTTAAATGCTTCAATTTGCCAATTTTCTTTGGCAGCTCTTTGAACTGGGACCTGGACAAGTTCAATGCTCGCAAGTACTTGAATCTCGACAAACATGTTTCAAGGATTGAGTTGCTAGCAAGCACATCCTTGTCACTATGAATGAAGACAGTTCGAACCTGGTCTAAATCCTGCGACAACATAGGGAAATCTTGGCGAACTGAGTCAGGATCTGGAATGGATACATGCTGGACACTTTTTTCGATTCTTTTGCTATTTGCAGTCACTACAAAACATTCATCTTGTGCCACTGATAATGCAAGATCATGCATGACATCAAGCATTCCAAACTGAAGAGATCCATACAAATCTCTAAAATCTTGAAGAAAACATCCATACTCCAGCTCCTTCAAGTAAATAGAGCCAATGTCTTCCAATTCTGATTCTCCATCTGAGGATTGAAGTAGTCCATGTGCCATCCAGAACTGAATTAACTCATAATCATTGTACTCGTAATTCTTCGGAAACAACGAGCAATAAGCAAAGCACCTTTTCAAGCACGAAGGCAACTGTTCATAACTTACCCTTAAAGCAGGCAAAATATCATCCTCCTTTTGCTCCACTTTCCATAGCCTGCTATCTCTTATCAGATTCCAATCTCGTTCATCAGTATTCAGAAAGAGTTGTCCTGCTAGAGTCCTCACAGCCAAAGGAACCTCTCCACATTTCTTCACAATCTCTTCTCCAATTCTTAGCAAATTCGGATATTGTTTGTCCTGTCCTTCCGTGAATGCGTACTTAACAAACAAGGACAAGCATTCATCGTAACGAACTCCTTGTAAGTTATGAACATACTTGGGGGCAGTGCCTATCATGGAAGCAACCTGGTTGCTGCGTGTAGTCACCATGATCCTACTTCCTCTAGCAACTACCCTCAAAAGATCTTTCAATTCTTCCCATTGTGCAAGGTTATCATTCCACACATCATCCAACACAAGAAAATACTTCTTATCTCTTATAGATTCTCGCAAGAGTATTTGCAATTCTTCCACTTCCATGTTGCCATTGTCTTCACCAAATCCTACCCCACCAGTTGCAGAAATAATTAACTTCTCCATCAACCTTTTCTTGTCAAAGTCTCTGGAGACGTAAACCCACATTTTGAACTGGAAATGCTTAACCACCCTTTCATCATTGTAAGCCATTTTAGCAAGTGTTGTCTTCCCCATACCACCAATGCCAACTATTGGAAGCACTGAAATGTTTTCCTCATCACTAGGGTGCAATAAAAGTTGAATGATCTTTTCTTTGTCTTCGTCTCTTCCAATTATGTCCGCAGAATGAACAAAGGAGTGAGTTCCCCTCTCCCTGTTAAGAGGACGCCTCTCTTCAGCACGTTCAGTGAGCCGACACTTAACATTACCAGCTGCAATTGCATCTAACCTTTTGTTTATCCGCTTTAACTTTCGGCCAATAGTTGTGCGGAATATAAGAGGGTTAGAAGATGAAAAGCATCGAAGTACCTGAAATTCGAAAATAGATAAAAAAACGATTGGGATTTAACTTTTATTTATCCCAATATGATTCTATTAATATTCCTTTTTCCGCTTTAACTTTCGGCCATTAGTCTCGGTTCAGTTTGGACAGCAATCTCAAACAAAAACAAAATCTTCTAACAAGTTGGGATTTAGCAAGTTCAAGTTGTCCCCTAATCTATAAGTTTCTAGTTTTCCCATGCTGTCTAGCCAAATTTTACAAATTGAACATATGCAGCCTATTCTCATTATTCTTGAACAATTCAAAATCTTAAAAAAGAAGAAGAATGATTTATTTCGTCATGCTCTCATAAAAAGAAAAGAAAAGAAAAGCAAAGGCACAAAGAAAGAAAGAAAAGAAAATGGACATACATATTTATAGAAATTAGATCGTACCAAGAAAGTTGCAAAATGGGAATCTGATGTCAAATAAATTTAGGTATAATCTATATATTTGATCAGGGAAAGAAAATCATGAAGTACACAGCAAAGAAACTAGCAAAAGAAAATTTATGGTTGTAAGAGGTAACTCACCTTTCTTGTGTAGAAGTTCCCTCGATCAATGACTTGCCTCCTCAAATTTTCAACCTCGAGTTCATCAAGGACATCCTCTGCATCATAGAAGACATGGTTTAGCTGCTTGAGCCAAAGTCTTAGCTCTGGTGAATTTGACCGCTTCTCCTCGGCGTCTATGAGCACATCTTTAATGACCAGCATGCTGTGCTTAAGCTTCTTTAGCTCATCTTCATTGCAACATGCCAATGAAGTCTCCTCATACTCCAAGGAGCCTAACTTCTCCACAACATTTTCAGCTATGTTGAGGGAAAACTCAGTCATATTTCTATAGGAAAAGGGGGGGGGGAATACAATTGTTTCTCTGGTAAAGGAAGTATGTGAAAATGGTGATTGGCAGGGTCTTGGCTAGTCAATTGCAAATGCACACAAAATTAGCAAGTCAGCAGCTTGTTGCTTTTCGCTATTTTGGTCGTCGCATTGAAGTAAAGCATATTCTAAGCTTCAAAATGCAGAATAGGAAAGCTTCATTTTGTAAAGGAGAAAAGTAACATGAAGTAGATGTGTTTTGAACTGTATTACTCGGATTAATACGAGTACGTATTTAACATGCATATCTATGTTGGATTTTGCCTAGTAATTAAATTGAACTAAAAGAATCTTTTTTCTATATTTAGATGGGGTTATATGTATTTATAGATCATATTAAATTTAGTTTTTAATATATATATATATATATATATATATTTTTAATTTTATCATCTAGAATTTGATTTAATTTGATTTATATATCAACTTTAATCCTTATATTTTTTATTGCTATTTTTTGTTTTTATTATTTTTTTAATTGAAATTATTTATCTTTCACATTTGGTCTTTCTTATTTTAATTTTAATTTTTTTATTTGAAATAATTTTTGAAAATGAATTTTTTTAATTTCTTTTGAATTCTTTTGATATATATATATATGCTCCTTTTTTACATGAAATTAATCATATCCATAGACAATATGGCCTGTTGTATTAAGTCTTCCATGCATTATGTCATCGCGTACAAATGTATACTTTTAGACCCTATTATGTGTTTTTTAGTTCATATTTATAATTTTCGACACTAAATTGTTTTCTAGTTCTTATTCAGTATAAATAATAATAAAATTTTAATTTTAATAATAATTAAGTAATATTAATGTTTTTTGAATAATAACACAAATCAACGGTTGGATAACCAACTAGCTAGGTATTTAACTTATTTTTTTCGTAACTGGATATATGAACTTTAATTTTTTATCAATTAAGTTGCTCAATATTAATTAAATGATGGCATGAACACTAAAATCTTGTGCACAAAAAAATGTGATTACTGTTGTGATTATAAGCATGAAATATGAGTTTTATTTAATTAAATTTAACATGTCTTTCTTTAAGGCATTTTGTGAGCATGAAATTTCAATTGCGAATCTATATTTCTTATCTTAGTTGGTGAAGTGGCATAAATAAATGACTGTATTCCTAATTTTTTATAAGATTTTAGTATTAATTTCATCATTAATTAACTTGTAAATTTTCAAATTTAAAATAAAATAAAAACATTCATCATCAAAGCATAACAGATCATGAGTAAGTTAAATTATTTTTTATCAACTAATTTGATAAAAATTAAAGTTGAGAAATCCAAATATAAAATTAAAAAAAATCATTTACTTAATATATTGTAATAAGTAAATGGTTAGCTTATATATCTGCCAAAACATTTAAAAAAATAATAATAATTGGTTAATGTGGTTAAGTGATCCAATTCTAAAAAATAATTAAAAAAAAACATATTGCTGATTATTATTGTTCATCTTGTTTAAGTAGTTGTGAATTGCTTTGACCTGTTTAATTTCTAAAATGAGTATTGAGCTCGTATAGATGATAAATACTATGATTGAGCTTTGACCTATTTATTTTTGTTAGTTGTTAAAACAGGCTTGACAATTGTTATTATTACTTAACTAGCCATAATAAATCAAGTACATAAATAATGATATACATAAAATATAAAATTAAGAGCCTCCTTTTATATTTTGATGTTTTTTAAAATGTGTTTTTAAGTGTATTAAAATAATATATTTTTTATTTTTTAAAATTTATTTTTAATATTATCATATTAAAATAATAAAAAATACTAAAAAATTTAATTTTGTATCAAACAGTATTTTAATTGCATCGACAAATAACACCTAATTACTTTTCCCGAATGGTCGCTCGTGCTAGGCTATGAAGATCAAATTGATTTGGGGCTTTTTTCTGTCTAGGCTTCTTGCTTTCAAGGGGCAGCTGAGAGAAGGAATATGGGTCTTTTGGGTTGGGGAGGAAGAGAGCTAGGCTGCCATGGGTGGACCGTGGTTGGTTGTGACCGTCAGCTTCGGCAATAATAATGGCGCTGCATTGGTGGCTTGCATGTTGTCACGGGTGGGAAGAACTGTGGTGGTGGCTGTGGGTTCTTGTCTAACGGTGGGAGGCTGGTGGCTGATGTGATTGTTGGGTTTTACGGGTCTCTGGTAGCTGTTGAAGATGTGTTTCTGAGGAAGGTAGCGGCTGAGAGAGGATAACACTGTTGTGGCTGGGGTTGCCAGTGAATAGGGATGAAAAGCAGCTATTATTGATGATAAGAGCGGGAGAGGCGTTGTTGAAGGAGAGGCTGGTGGTCTACGATGTAAGGGAAAGCCAAGGTTCGCTGGGTTTTGGTTGGTCTTGTGTGTGTGAGGCCTGTGGGAAGAAAAGTGAAGCACCGACGGTTTGATGTGGCAGTGGAGAGACGAGAGAAAGGTGGAGCTTTTGATGGCAAGTGGTCTTCGATCTTGGTGGTGGTTTGAGTTGTTGGGTTATTGGCAGTGTGGGTTTTTGATAGAAACTGGTGTGGTTTGGGGATGAGGGTGGCTGGTGCGGGTGACTAGTGGAGGCTGGGCTTAATTCTGTGGCTTGGCTTGTTGGCAGTTATTGGTTTTTTTTTTTTTAATGAAAGGAAAATGGGTAAAGAAAGTGGCAGTGGGCAGTGTTTATTGTGGTGGTGGTGGTGGTTTGTGTTTGAGAGTATGGTTTTCGGTGATGTAGGTTTCTGGGTTTGTGATAGTGAGGAGTGATTGTTTACTGTGAGAGAGCGCGGCGTTTTTTTGTGGTTCAGTGGGAGGCTATTTGCTTGAGAAAAGGCTGGTATGGATTCAACACTGGCGCGCCGTGGGGGCTGCTTGAGTTGAAGATGGGTTTGATTTTGTGGCTTTTGGATGTTGAAGGCGGTGCATGGTGGTTGAGAGGCTGGTCCTAGGTCCCCCCAGTGTTGTTTCAGTAGCCTCAGAGGCTGGTGTTGGGTTTTTTGGAATTCCAGAGGCTGTTGTTCATCCCCTGGGTGATGGAGAGGCTACTGGTTTTTGGGTTCCTGGGTTTTTCGTTTGATGGTGAATATGGTACACAACATCAATACGCTTATCAGCTACCATCCCGACAAAACCGAAGAGCTAACCTCTGTTGTTTATCTTTTGCGCACTTTATAGTCTTTTAACATCACCAACAAACATGAGCTTCCTTTTCAAAACATTAGCATGAACCCACTCTGAAAGTCTTTAAAAATAAAAATATTGTAATGTCTGGAGGGGTCTTTTTATGTAGGATTAGTTGAAGACTCACTCAAAGACAGGAAATATTCTGTGTTGTCAAGAGACATAATCTGGTTCTGTTTAGTATTAAGGTTGGTGTTTCCATTGTATGGTAAAAATAGTAAATGATTGGAATTAAGGGTACTTGGGGTCGATATTTGGTGAGGGGAGGGAAATGTTCATGATGGCTGAGAGGATGTTGTTAGAGGTGAGAATATATCTGGGGTCGTCTATGATTGTGGGTTGTGAGGGGAAAACCAGAGGTATCATGGTAGATATGGTGGCTTATGGGTTGTGAAGGGAAAATCATATGTTTTTTTTATATATAATTAATATAAATGTTCAATGAGTTTGTGTGCATCTTGATTAATATTATAGGTTAGAAGAAAAAAATCATATATTTGCTTTGAGATGTTAGAGGATGAATCAAGTTCATAATTCATTATTGATATAAACTATCAGCTAATCTTGAATTTTTACTTGTAATTAGTGATGCAGTTGGAAATAATATAAGAAGGAAAGGAAGTACAAAAGTAATACAAAATAATTCTAAATTTTATTGCTGATTTTTTTCTCTTTAAATAGTCTATCCCCATAAGTGATTTACAACTGCTTAAAAATCTAAAAACTGACCTAAGTAACTAGAAAATCCAAAAAATAAAGGGAAATTAAGGCAATAAAAATACTAAACAAATTAAATTCGATAATAATTAAAAAAAACAAAAAAACAAAACAAAACTGACGTGAACACCACCTTATGGACTTTCAAACCGTGGTTGGTTCCAATCAGCATACCTCTTTATAGAACTGGGCCTATTGCATTTCCTGGAAAAAAAAATCAGCATACCCCTCTATAGAACGTTATAGGTTTTTTTCCAGGTCAGTCACCCTATGTGACTCGAGCCTTTTCTTAGACTTAGCACAATATTCTCTTCAATTCACAAATATCCATTGAAGGTCATTCACATACCTTAATTATAATAGATTTATAATTGACTAATCAATTGGAATCGAAAGCCTTGGAGTTTGGTGTGAGCAAATTACAATTCGGTAGCTCTTGTTCACTTGGTATATTATTCATATAAATTATAGACACACACAGTAGTATAAGTAACAGAAGAGTTGTAGTCACTGTAACATTGACATTGCAAAGTAATACATAAAAAAAACAAAACAAAATGCAAAACCATACATTACATATCAAAGCTGAGATAGAAAAACTTGGAAATAAGATAACATAAGGCACACTCTTCGACACAGTCACTCTTGCAAGCATAAACTGACAGATATTAATATTGCACCAATCATATTATGCACTTGTGATCTATTTATGGCGAGAAAGAGCCACAGCAGACAACGAGATTAGCAGTATGAGCACAACTACTCCAATGAAGGATCCAATCAAGGAGCCAGAGATACGCTCGCAGAAGGAGTTGAATTGTTGGCAGATGGCAGACCAATTTGTCCTCGCATTCCCTTGGTGTGCTAAGTACACAATAGCTGCCGCTGCAGAAGCTCCGGCGGACAAAAGACCAAGCATTGCCTACATGATGGTAACCTCAATTCCATTAGAAATCTCATGATGCTTAATCTGTGTAGTTTATGCCTTGACAAAGCGAATGTTTTGTTTTCAAATATATAGTCCGTGGTTAATTTAAAAGTTAATAATACATTTTATGTGTTCACCACTGTTTGCTTGGCTATTTGAAAGCACCCATAATTGTCTATATTTTTATAAAACTTTTTTGTTCGTGCATTAGAAAATAAGTTTATCTTCAGGAATTGCATGATAACTTATAATTAAGCTTTAGTGTTATACCGTATCAAGGATGATCAAAAGAATTCTACTGTTTTGTGCTTTGCTCCTCACAATGTTGAAGATGGAAAATGGGAGAGAAAAAAGCAGATAGGCGCTTACAACGCCATTGGCAACCACAAAAAACCTGTTGACAGGGCAGTTTGAAAATATTAATCCTTGCAGTAAATCTAAAAAAAAAACAAAAAAAACTCTTATGAACAGCGAAGAACTAATGCATATCAGAATTCTTACGTGAACGTTGGAAGATCATCGTACTCGGCCCTGAACCGAATAAACTGTGTGAAGAAAGGAAGTGTTTCATTAGTTGTTGCCATGGAAATTGCACTCCCTAGGGTACCAATGAATGCAAGTATCCTCAAGATGAAGTCAAGTATAGCCACCCCTCTGTTCACCGCGGCTTTCGGGGCTGAACTCTTTCCCTCACCGAGCTCAATGGGACCTGCCTTCATTTTGGCTATAGGGAAATGAGATGTTATAGCACTTCTACAGTATAAAAGGGATCGAAAGCTTTTAAGAGAGGCCTGAGCACTTGCAAATGTCTTGTATGTGCATAGTCGAGAAGACTGAATAGGGTATTTATATGCATGGCAGCAATATACAAATTAATATAGTAATGGTTGGATAGCTGTGATTGCCATAAGAGTTCCCTGGCCAAGCTAGCATTAGGGTTGTTTACAAAAGAGATACCACCTGCCGTACTTGCTCTAGCATTAACTAATTAAATGTTCCTTATATTTTGATCGTATATGGGGTCTGAGGTCACTACGTCCCCCTCTACCAACTCCACCAAACCACATGCTCGAAAGTGGCTTCTATTCGAGAGCTTGCTTCTTTTTCTGCATTCCACCTGGTGGGAGCTACACGGAGTTGGGGGCGGTTAACATTATCAAGAACAGAGTCTAAAGGAAGCGACACTTGTAGATTTTTTTAGTTATTGAATCACAAATCATTCGGTGAACCTAGCTATAGATGTTAGAACAAATCCACTTAGAGCCGTACCTTTTTTTTTTTTTGTGGGCATGATTATGCATAGTTATTAGATTATGAATCCCAAGTAATTATTGTTTGCTTTTCTTGATAAGTTGTCAGGCTTTATAGCTATGGCTATGGACACCCTAATGACTTGTTAACATGCAAATATCTCTAATTAATGGTAGTGACAAGTGGACATGTAGTTGGTGTTCGATTGCAAAAATCATCAACGAATCCACTTGGTTGTAAGATTAGTCACCAAAACAAAACAAGAAGAAGAAGAAGATTTGTATTCATATATATCGTGGATTTATCTAAAAAAAAAAGGGATGACAAAGGTAATCAAAATCGATGGTTGACTATTCAAGCTGAGCTTGAATAGTTAAGATTTTTTAGTTAAAAAATTATTATGATTCAATTATGATTAATATAATCGAATTATATATTGATTTTTCATTATGGTTATAAATATAGTTTTCATGATAAAGAAAATAATATATATTTTTTATATTTAGTTTTGAAAAATCACAATCATGTCAATATTGATTATAAAAAACTAGTCAAATAATTAAATCATGTTATTGAGACATTTTTCCATGTTGGAACAACCTATATATGATTGTTATTATCATGTACGGATATTCTTATATATATATATATAAACTAAAGTGGAAATGGAAGTCATTGGCTATGGAATTATTTTACTATTCACTGTAACAAGGTATTTTCATCTTTTTATACTACACATTAATCATTATAAGTTTGTTTGGTGGTATTTTCATCTTTTCTAGATTTTAATGATAAAATGACCAAAATACCTTAAAAAAAAAAACTAACATTATCGAGTAGGGGTATATAAGTCTTATCCTTTTTTATATACAAATTAAATTACAAATATGCCCTTGGAGCAAAAGAAATAATCCACAGAATTAAGGGCGTTTGGATCTTTTTATCTTGGGTTTTTTTTGCAATTATTGATTTGATCAAGGATAATAATATCATTTCACATTTAATTACTATTACTTTAATTAAAAAAATCGTTGGTGCATGTTATACAAGCACCATCGCATGGGAGGTGCCTCCCATTGGTGAAGAATATTCTTTCGTTGTCTCATTTGATTTTTTTTCATGTCTTTTCTCTTTTTTAGTGGGATATGTGAGCTTACAGTGGCTAATTTATCTCCAATAAGCCTTCCTTTCTTTTTTCATTTCTCTCTCCTACCCTAAAAAATGAAATCTAGTTCTCAATGTTATTGGTGTTTCAAATTTAGTCCTTCTAATTTTGATTTTTGATTTTGGTCAATTTCCCCTCTATTAAAGTTTTATTTATTTTTAATTCTAATTTATCATACATAATGTTTTCCAATTTGATCATTTTATTTTTTTTATTTTTTTTCTCTTTTATTGAAGTTTTTATGTATTTCAATTCCATCTATCATATCAAGTTTATGATTTTTTTTAATAGTGGTGGTGGTGGTGGTGGTAATAATAGTAGTAATAGTAATAATAATGTTAATAGATGATGATAATAGTAATAATAATTGTTCTAATAATAATTACCATTTGCATTACTACTACTACTACTACTATATAGTAATAGTAATAATAACAATAACAATAATAGTAATAGTTGTGATAATAGTAATACTAATTGTAATAGCAATAATGATAGTAATAATAGTGATAATTCATCTTTCAGTGTTAGATTTGTTAAGGATTGAGTTTCATTATTTTTCCATGTATGGTGGTTCCGATCTAATGACTTGGTTGCGGTTTGAAAAGTTGATGTGGCCTAACGTTCTATTTTTTGCCTTATTGTTTTTTTTTTTTGATTTCATCATTTAACATTAGCTTTTTAAATAAAAAACATTTGTGGTTTTCTTAATTTTTTTTATATTGGATTAACCCAATCTCTTTACTTGGACTATATGTTTTGCAGGTTAACATGAGTTGACTCGTCCATTATTACTTACATATCTATCACACTACCTCATATTGACTTGATCTTAGTATTTTTTTTGTCTATTTCTTTTTCAATTACATACTTTTTCTAGGTTATCATGGTTTTTTTTTTAAATTTTGTACATTTATTATTATTGTCAAATTTTTATCGTCTAATTAAAATAAAATCAACTTAGTAAACCCAATCAAGATTATAACTCAAGTCATTTATTTTTTATTTATCTAAAACGTGTTTACAGTGTTTAAACATCATTTTTTCTACAGAGAAAAATACAAACCTACAACATATAATGTACTAGTATCTAGTATTTTTCTATTGTTAATGTTCTTGTTGATATTTGTTAAATTTTGTTCACTTAGATTTCTTTAATTGTCAATATCAAATAAATAAATAAAAATGGATGGTTAATTGGATGAATAACTATAAAACATCAAATTACATTACTTGTTTTGTTTTAAATTATTATTGGTATGTCATGTTATTCTATCAATAGTCTATTTATAATATTTTTCACTCTAGTATTAGTAAATATTACGAATTTATTTATCTTGATTAATTTTAAGTTGAGTTCTAAAATAGACATCGTATCAACACAACTGACAAAATTAGGTTTCAACCCTTTAATTCAAAATTAGGCACAAGAATAGGTTTCAGCCCTTTTATTCAAAACTCTTGTTCACTCTTTTTTTATTATTATTATTATTTTATTTTTATCTATTTCCCTACGTTTTAAAGGCTATAACCCTAGTATTTGAGAATTATAATTTTTATTCACGCTATACATTACACCACAAATTAACTCCAAATCCTTGGAAGTATTTGTAAACGTGACGGAAATCATATTTTTTTAAATTTTAAATTTTATTTTTATTTAAAATAAATTTTTTTTATGTATGTACTCATGTGAAAATTGATTTTTTTTAAATAAAAATTTTTTATTTTAATATATTTCTAAACTAAAAATACTTTAAATCACTATTGCTACTACAATTTCAAACAAAATATTAAATCCTCAGTGTAACCACAAAGATTTTGGATTGATTTTCTCATCCGGGAAGCTTGGAGGTATGCTTTTTTTTTTTTAATCCATTTAGCAAGACAGAGAGCTCGCTTTTCGGGAGGACTGAAGTTGAACGAGAACGGCTGTCGAGGAAAAGAACGGCCACCTCTTTTTAAGAGAATAGACCTAGAACATATGTTGGACACGAGGAGATTTTGAAGTGGCCGACATGGAATCTAACATGTGTTATTTGGACATTTTCACAGGTTTTTAGCTCCTTGTTTCCAATCCGGACAATAGAGTTGTTAAAACTGGAGTTTTGAATTTTTCACTTTCTATCATAGTTGTCACCCCCCTTAGCGCATGTTTGGTTATTTTTATTTAAAAAATATATTGCCATTATTTTTTAAAGATTTTTTATTTAATTTTTATATTAGTACGTCAAAGTTATAAAAATCACTAATTTATATATTTTAAAATATAACATATTTTTAAAACACATAATACACAATATCAAACAAACATTTAATTCAAGAATGAGTCTTTTCATCATTTAAAAATTGTTCGAGAATATTGTAATAATTATTTTTTAAAATATTTTATATTTAAAAATATATTAAAATAATATATTTTTTATTTTTTAAAATTATTTTTAATATCAATACATTAAAACAATTTAAAAATATAAAACTTTTTTAAAACATAATTCCAAATACCGCATTAATCACCTCATCAACTTGTGATCTATCACCTCATCAACTTGTGAGCTATCGGGTTAACCTTGATCAACATTACTATTATTTTATTTATTGATATTATCCAACCAAGTTTAAACTAAATTTAACAAAGTCCACTGAGTCACTGGCTGAAAAGAAAACATTTATCAATATCTATCGCTTGAAATATGAAAACCAATTCCCATGGTGGAAAAAAAAAACCCGCACTTGAAAGATCCGGATGCACAACATTTCGAGGAGGAGAAAAAAATAAAATGAAAGCCACGATGAAGAGGATAAACTTATCAGACGCAAGATAAACTTGGTTAGATATTAGGATGTACACAATCAAAACAAATGGCATATCAACAAGTACACTACTAGTACTATCAGCACCCAAGAAAAAACCTTCTACTCAAAAAGGATCTGCAGCTCAACAACAATTCCAAATCTCAACAGCATTAAAAATTGGCACTGGATCATGCTAGCACCTTTCTCAACATCTCCAGATATTCGTGGGAGGAAATCCGCAAAAACAACAAAGCTTCTTCAACCATAATAACAACATAGCTTCCACCATTTATCTAACTGCAAGAAAAATTTCAGGCTTTTACTTCAACCCCTGGCTAACATCACATCCAAGTGGTCCAGACTACCATTGGATGAAGATCCTTCCAGCCCAAAAGCTTTCTTCCCATTCCTATCGCTGTAAAGATCTTCTTGTTTATATGGATGGTGCTTGTGGGCAACCTGATGCAGATGGAGCATCGCAATCATGCTAACTGTGAATAAAGCAGCATTGCCCAATAAGCCACCAACATGATCCAATTTGAGGGATTTCTTTGCAAATTCAAAACTCGAAAGGAGAACTTTGATCACTGTGTTAGGCCTCTTCCCTTCACGCCTAATCAGGTTCTCACCTAATGGGCTTGTAGGAGAACCATAAAGGTTTTCAGGGGAAACAAAGTGACTTGCATCATGTACATCCCCGACAAATGCCAGAGCTTCTTCAATTACTTTGTACTTCTTACCATGGTGTTCAGCCAATCTCATAGCCAGAATAATCCTGCTTTGTTCTAGTCGAGCAATTGCAGCATCTATCTCAGCCCGCTGATGTATTTGTACTGTCTGCATAACAGAAGAAATGACATAAATATCCAATGATGCATGAGTATGAAATGTGAAGCAAAGAGTTCTACCAGCATAAATTGAAGCATAAGAAACAAAAGTCAATATACTTGAGGGAGCATCACTATCAGCACCTAGAACAACTCAACCAAGCACTGCCCCAAACATTCTTCTCATTGTAGGAACAGATGACTTCCGTTTACTGTAATCAATCTTGCATGATTACCAGTTCTGACTCACTCAATTCTCTTTGAGACTACCAATTGAAGCTATGCTACCCCAAACATCAGCAGAGCTTATCTATCTAATTACAATAAGTCAGATATGTTTAGCCCCCCCCCAACTCCCCAGAATAACTGACCATTTGTGATCTGAAATGATTTCAGAAGGCTTTATTTGACCAGGCACTACTCAAAATAGTCCTTTTTGCCATTCAGATCTTCCTGGAGTTACCACTTCAACGCAGTCCTTAACGCTCACATCTTCTCCAGTGCCTCAATAGGTCCACTATATTCTTCTGACAGCACTTTGACCCACTCAGACCCTAAAAACTAGATTCACTTTTGCTGGACAATCGATGCACCATCGACAAAAGGGAACCTACTCCTTCATTGCAACCAGAAAACACAGAGCCGTGTCACGTTCTAACTATTTAGCATACCATCAAGGACAAAAGGGTCCTCTCCTCCACACTATCTCAAAGCAATCTTAACTGTAAAACAGTTGTATCCAAACAAGTTGTACTCTACTTCTAGTCTTATTGAGTCTAGAAGGAACCAACACAATAATTATCAGATGCGTCTCACTTTCTCCAGTCCTTTCACACAAGTTCAACTCATTAAGCACCCCACAATATCAAAGCATGTCAGCAATCCACAAGCCTTACAACCATCTATTTACAATTATAAAATAAAGAACACTCTTTTGCCTAAATTTGATTACGCTAGTCTGGTTCTCATAACAACCAATGCAGGCTAAATTAACAGGAAAACAAATATCAAAATCGAGTCGCAACCAAATTTATCAAACAAGCAAAATGATCAAAATCACTCAAATTAATAACAATAATTTCATGAATTCTCATAAAATTAATTACCAAACAATCAATAAATAGAAACCCTGGATTCAGATTTCTCTCCCTCCACCAATAATTTCACCAACCAATCATACCATACCCAAAAGAAACCCATCAAAAGAAAAAACCCCCAAAAAAACCTCACAAATTCCCTTCATTTCCGACAAATTACTCGAAACCAAATAAAACCCACCAAACCAAAAAATAATAATCCCATAGACCCAAAAACCAAACTCACATGAAAGAACTCCAATTGATCTTCAAGATTCTCGAGAGCAGTCCGAATAGAGTTAAGACTCTTAGCCTCTTGAATGGTCGACAAGTCGTTCCCATCAACTCGAAAATCCTTAAAAAAAACGAACCCAGATGCCCGATTGTTGCTGTTGCTGTTGCTGTCTTCAAATCCGACATCGCTTTCGTTGTTGAGCTTCTTGCTGGTGGTGGTGGTGGTGGTTTTGAGGGATTTGATTGAGTGGAGGAAGTGAGAGCGTGAAATTGAGTGAATAGCGTCGCTCAATTTGTCGTGTAAGTCCCATATTTTTTCTAGGACAGCTTCTATTTCTTCGAGCTCCATGTCCCATTTCATTTCATTAGAGAGAAGAAGAGAAGAAAAAGGGAAGCAGGTAATCGAGAGGGAAGGAGGTTTTTTACGTGCACTCCAATTTTGGGTGCACTTAAATTTTGTAGGGGGGAAATGATTTTTGGGTGGGTTGCGGTTAGATAGGGCCCATTTCTTTGTTTAATCAATTTTGACCATTGCCTCTAGTATAGTATAGTAAGAGTTATTTTTTAAATAATTCTTTATATTGAGATATATATTAGTAATTTTTTTATTTTTTTAAAATTATTTTTGAAATTAACACATCAAAATGATTCAAAACATATAAATCATATTAAAATTTTTTAAAAAAAATTTTAAAACGCGGTGCAAAAATGTTCTTAGCAAGTACTTTATTAAAAAAATAAAAAATAAATTTTTAAATGAAAATATTTTTAAAATATATATTTTAATGTAATATTAAATAGGCACTATGTATTTTTTTAAATATATTAAAATATTTTTTATTTTTAATATCAATGCATCAAAACTATAAAAAATCAATAAAAAATATTAATTTAATTTTTTAAAAATAAAACAGACTCAAAAAAAAAATTATTATATTTCCAAACACCAACTTAATCATTATTTTTTAAATTGTGGTGAGTATTTGTTGAGACGGTATGATTTATATTGGAAAATTAATTTTTTATTTTAAATTAAATTAAAATAAATGAAAAAAAACTTTTCAGTTTACTTTTAATTTGGTTTTATATTTAAGTTCAATTTGAATTAATGAACCTTAGTTGAGCTAATTTTTTACTGCTTTTGATTAACATTGTCTTTGTTTTATAAAAGTATCTTTAGTTTATAGTGAATTTTTTTAATTAGTTTGGTTCAATTTAATTTGCTTTTTTAAGTTTTTAAAATTTAAAACCACAATCAAACTGTTTTTTATTTTCTAATTGAATATTAAAAAATTAAAAAAAAAAAACCTTTCAGTTCGGTTTTTATCTTATGAATTATTATAGGAGGAGACTTACAAACTTATATAATGTAATGTGATGGCACAGGCTGTACAGTAAACCTAATGTGTGTTTATATAATTTTATACATTAACAAAATAATCATTGATCTATTTTGATTTGGACAGATTTTATTCAATTCGATGAGACAATTTGTACATGGCAACGTTAAGTGTGTTTGGTATTATATTTTAGAAGTGTTTCTGAAAAAAATTTAATTTTATTTATTTATTTATTTATTTTAAATTAATATTTTTTTATATTTTTAAATCATTTTGATGCTGATGTCAAAAATATTTTTTTAAAATAAAAAAATATTATTTGATGTGTTTTGGAATGAAAAGCAATTTGAAAAACAACCACTACTACATTTCCAAACACACCCGAATATATTGTTTTTGTAGTTTATATTTTATATTATTATTTTGGCATAATAGATTATGATGTCAACCTATATATCACGTTGTTAAAAATATATATTTTCACATGATTATCCAAGTTAATTACTGGAGTAAAAAAATATATTTTTTAAAGTAAAAAAATTATTTATATATATTTTCACATGAAAAGTATTTTAAAAAATAACTTGTACAATATCAAATACACTCTTAGCAAGGAAATTATACACGGTTTTAGAGCTGATTTTGATTAGAAACCAACCAAATCATAGTTAAGAAATTGTTGGATTGAAGGTTGTGCATGTTGATGGTTGTAATGAGTTTAGTTTGTTGTATTTAGTTTGAGTTTGGGTAGACTAGTTTGGCCTGGTGTATTAGTAGCGCGGTTTGAAAGATTTTTTTGGTTAAACTATGTAATTGACAATAATAAAATTAGATTTTAAAGTACTTTTTTTATGAGATGCGTCGTGTGGCATATCTCTTACACAAATATACTCGTGATTATAGTTTATGTGTGAGAGAGAAAGGATTGTAGTTGGATTCCAGGGTTGAAATGGAAATTATGAAGGTTATGGGCAAGAATAGAGGTTATAAAAGTGGTGGCTATGGAGTTTGGCTGTATTGTGAGCTTGGTGAGATTATAGTTTTATGGTTGGAGATAGTGGCCGGTGGGGGATCAAAGGGAAAGAAAGGTGGCGGCTAGGTATGATGTTTAGAGGAAGAAGACGTGTGAAATGGTAGTTAGGCTATGTTTTTTTTTTTTTATTCAATGAAAAATTAATAATATTTAAAATAAAGGTTTTTTAGTTGTTAAATAAAAAAATAGCAATCCTGTAAATAATTATCTATTTTTTTTATAATGATGTTAAATGTTAACACATTTACAAAGTTCATGATGTAAATGGTAGTTTTCTAAACTATAGCGGATAATTATAAAATGTACCAAACTAAAAGATGTTAAGGGTTATTTTTCCTTGCTAATATATTGATTTTGAAAGTGTATTTTTGTCAAATTATTGTTATTAATAAAATTATTTTTTTAATTGAAAAATAAATATTTAATTTGCCAAAAAATTACTTTTTTTCACATTAAATTTTTTATAAAATTATGATTAAAATAAGATATGATAATAGTATAAGCACATAGAATTAGAATATTAAATTAGGAGGAAAGAAATGATATTAATACAAGGTGAACTCATTAGCTTTGGAATAAGTTCTTTAATCCAATCAAAATCATACATTTAAAATATTATATTTGATAATAATAAATCTTCCTTAGAAATTAAAAATTAAAAAAAAAACTAATATTATATCAACCACACAGCCAAAAATAAAAGTCTAATAACCAAAGCCAAACAAACCCTAAACACATACTTTCACTTTCAGAAAAAACCGTCAACCAAACGTGGCCTAAGCAAAGACGCTGTGTTTTTATTCTATTAAAGAGAACGCTCTCCCTCTCTTCGTTTTCCTGCTCTCCAAGGAATCAGGAAGAACACAAAAATCCCGAAAAAATGCACTCTTTCCTTAAATAACTCCGAAAGCCCATTATTTTTTGAGCTCCAAACATCTCTTTAATCTACATTTTTTTTCTTCTTTTTTGAGATGATGGGGTCAGAGATAACACGAAATCAATGGGAAATAAACAATGATAGCAAGGGGCATGATTTATCATCGATGGTGGTTCTTCATGGCAGTCATGACCACGGTGGATTGGCTGAGAGAGGATTCTGTGATGCACAGGTGCAACGACAATCGAATGGAGCAGCAGCAGCTGCAACAACAACAACAGATTGGAATTTAGGGATCGGAGAAAGAGTTTTGTCCGCTGCTGGTGCTGCTTTTCTGTCTGCTATTATTGTTAACCCTCTTGATGTTGTCAAGGTAATTAATTTTTCAGTGATTTATGTTTATTTTTTTATTTTGTTTCATGGGCTTCGGTTTTTTTTTGGATATTTAGGTTTTTAAATGAGGAATTATTTTGGCTTTTTTCGTTGTTGATTTAAGTAAATTCTATTGGTTTTTTTTTATAAGATTCATTGGTGTTTCTTGAGTGGAGTTTCCATTTTTTCTGAAGGGATATGTTTTTTTTACATTTGATGTTAGTTTTAGTAGTTCAAAAATTGAAATGCATGGTGATTGCAGAGTTGATTCATGTTCTTTGATTTGCAGACAAGGTTGCAAGCACAGGCAGCTGGAGTTGCGTACTCACACCCACTAAGTAACATTATAAGTCGAATGGCATATTTTGGGCCAACCATGGTATGTATGGACTTTTTTTCGGTATTTATAAATTGTATAACTATTATTTTTGGCACAGTCTGCGATTGATTGGGGGTGTTGGCTCAGATGTTTGCTGATCTTAGGTGTTCGCCATCATGTACACGTGCTGGGGTTCATGGAACAGTGTTGATTTGTCCTCCAGATTGTTTTCAGTATAAGGGAACTCTGGATGTTTTCTACAAAATCATTCGACAGGTTGGTGGTTTCTTAGTATTTTATTAAATAGAATTATTTAGTGGTATATATGGGTGAAAGAATAATAATAATAATAAAAAAAAAAACTGCATGATGGGACATTGAAATCCTTGTATGTGTATTTTGCAGTGGAAAAATTTGCATCTCAGATGCAATTAGTACAAGTTTGACATCGTGTTTGGTGAAGCAGTTGCAGGCATGCATATTATCCTTTATTATTGTGAAATGATTGTGATATGCATATGCAACTCTGTGGTTTATATCCATAATCACTTCGTTGTTTTAGTTTTCTATGGCTTGAACCACTACCAGATGTGTAATTGGAGGATGAATTTTCAGGAAGGATTTGCGAGGCTGTGGAGAGGTACAAATGCTGCTCTGGCCCTGGCTGTGCCAACAGTAAGTCCCTCAATCACTGAGGTTATTTCAGTTGAGAGGTCGCGCTAATGTGATGTTAAAATATTTCATATTATGTGAGCTTTCAATAATATTCATTCATAATTCTGAATGCAGGTTGGGATCTACCTACCATGCTATGATTTATTTCGTAATTGGCTGGAGGATCTAACTGCCCAAAATATTCCTGGTGCCACACCTTATGTGCCTTTGGTAGCAGGCTCATTGGCACGTTCGTTAGCTTGTGCAACTTGCTACCCTATCGAACTTGCTAGAACCCGCATGCAGGTAGAGACAATGATTTCTTATATTTATACTGTCTGTTTTATATTGGGAATGAATCCCTCTATCAGGTGCATATTCATCCATCTTTTACACACCTCCAGTACTGTTATGGAGGGATGCTATAAGTATGCAGATTCCAAGCTTCCTAAGCTACAACTAATAGTTAATTAGTTTCAATGTGATGCTAGAAATGGAACTATTGATGTCACCTGTTTAAGTAGATGATGATTTACCCTTGTCGACATTTTGTATTTTTTTTGGGTATTCTAAAATGTTGTTTGATCTCTTTGTTACCCATTGTAATCTGGATTGGTGCCATAAGTTGGAAGCATAGAATTTGAGATTATTTCCGCGTGGCTTTATATTTGTGTTTCTGTGCCTTCTCTTTTTTTTTTTCTTAAATTGTTTTTGTGAATGTTTGTTCTTTTATATGAATTACAATTTGGTGCACAGTTCTTTGTTCCCAATTCATTATGTGGACAGCAATTTGGCACTCACTGTTTTCCCAGATTCCATAAGGATGTACGACTAAACATAATTTCAAGGGATGTTATTTGAAGTGTTCCTTGATGCATCAATCTTATTTTGTGACAGAAAATGTTGAACCAGGAATTCCACAATTTCAATGATTTAGTCTATGTTTTGTCACCCCAGACATTGTTTAAGAAACTAACTCTATACTATGAAATTGTGTTTGCTTTAATACTTGATCCTGGATGGTTGTTTTCTTTTCATGGGAGCTTATTATTTAACTTTTTTGTTGCAACAACCATAGGCATTTAAGGCAACTCAAACTGGTAAACCTCCCGGAGTTTGGAAAACACTACTCGAGGTCCTCTCCCATGTCAGAAGTACAAACAATGTTCAAAACAGTAAGGATTCTTTTATGGTTGCATACTTTTAGATCTTCCTTGGATTGGAAATTGAAGGTAGTGTAATAAAACTATAAGAGATGTGTATCCTGTTTCACCCCTCATCTGAAATATCACCTCCTTTGAATGACTGTGGCCTCAAACTCAGCTTTGTTACTAGTAATGATTGGTGAGGAATAAAGTTTACTGGCAATCAGTATCCGTGCTTGGGAGAGAAAAAAAAAGTCTTTTGCTGCTGGCTGGCATTGGTTCATTAAAATTCATACAAAATCCATACCACTTACAAGAAACCTATGAAAAAGTCTTGAATACTGAAAGGCCAATGTAGGATCCTGTCAGAAAAGAAAAAAAGGATGAAAATGAAGGGTTGGAGATCAAAAGTCAAAACATGTCCCCAGTAAATATATAATGCAGAATCAACTTGTTGTTTTGGAACTACTTATTGCTATAATTAACATGGTTTCTTGCAACAGCAAGAGGCTACCGCTTCTTGTGGACAGGCATGGGAGCACAACTTGCTCGTGATGTTCCGTACTCAGCAATTTGTTGGTCAACCCTTGAGCCAGTAAGTGCGCATCTTATTGGGAATTTTCTTTTTTGGGCTAATGGATTTCAGATGTAGTTATAGTCCATATGCTGCATATTTTGCTGAGAAATGGAAAATTCTTTTTTCTGTTGATATAGATCAGGAGAAAGCTCCAAAGTTTGGTTGGAGAGGAATCCAATGGTTTGAGTGTCTTTGGAGCAAACTTTTCTGCTTCTTTTGTCGCAGGAAGTCTTGCTGCTGCTGCTACATGCCCTCTAGATGTTGTAAAAACCCGCAGGCAGATAGAGGTTAGGTTATTTCTTCTCCCTGTCCTTCTGAACACAATTTTAGGCAGATTTTAGCCTCCATTCATATATGTTAGGGTGTTCCATACATATTGTAATTTAGGGCTATGGAATGCTGGTTCTGAAGTTCCTAGAGCTGAATCCATTTGGTTATCAGTATGGGAAGGTTTTATACCAGCTAGAGAAAGCGGAATAAGCATAAGCAAACCTGCCAACCCTGTGTTCTGTTCTATAGTCAATAATTCACTCTAACCTGCTGCTGAGTATGCCCTGCAATCCCAGGTGCTGCAGTGAGAGACTGGAGGAAGCCTCTAACCCTCTTGCCTATCCTTTAGCCTGCCCCTTTTGAGTTAACCTTTCGGTAGAGGGTCATTATTTGAGAAACAACAAAGTAAATACTGCAATTAAATTATTATTTTGTTTCATGAAAGCCAAACGAGAACAAGAGGAACCAACTGAAATAGGTTCCAGATTGTGGCTTGAGAATTGAATTCATGCACTGCTATCTTGACCAGTGATATCTAATGAATTTGATATCTTTTAATTTTTAGAAGGATCCTGTCAGAGCATCGAGGATGACTACCCGGCAAACATTGATGGAAGTTTGGAGGTATCTTCCTAATTTCATGAATTTAGTTTTTGATTAAAACCCATCTTCTTCATTAATCAATGCCAAACTGTTGCTAGGTTCTCTTTGTAGGCTGGTACCTGGTGGCATGCGAACCACTTGATTGCATTGCCATGACAGATCTAATGAACTTCACAATATGTTAATGAATATTGATTTCATTGGAACAGGGATGGAGGAATAAGGGCACTGTTCACTGGTGTTGGTCCTCGTGTTGGTCGTGCCGGGCCATCTGTTGGGATTGTAGTTTCATTTTATGAAGTTGCCAAGTATGCTCTACATCACCGATATGCGACTTCAGAATAAATGGGGGTTGGTGTCCTCACAAGTTTTTGGTTCTTGCGGAAGCAATGTTTGGTGACGGCATGGGAGCAACACTTGACATTGGAAAAACAGCCAGTAGTAGCTTATGTGAATAATATACAAGCAGAGAAGAAATGCAGTTTATTCATGTTTTAGGTGCTTTTCTCCAGGCCTGGAAGAGTAGGATTGAATCTTTCTTTTGATCATCCAATTTTGTGCATAGCGTCTACTGCTCCAAAGGAGGAGAAATTTTGATACTTCGGGAAATTTTCTCCCAGCAAATTTTTTTCTGAGTTGACCTCAGTTTACAAACTCTCTTCCATACTTCTTCCATCTGTTTCTTACATTTCGAGTTAGATCACTAAATGTACAATCGTTGAGAATTATGAAGTGTGAACGGGAAGAACTCAGGAATTTGAAAGAATGTTCATATATCGAACACAAATGATTATGGCTTATGAACTATGAAGCGGATTTAACTGGAGTCTGGCACTGATATAATTTTAAAATGTTTTTTACTCAAAAATATATTAAAATAAATTTTTATTTAGCTTCATTAAGGGTGTGTCATGGCTGGTCATGGGCTTCTCTAAACTAAAAAATCTACTAAATTTATTAAGTTGTTCTAAAAAATCAATACTGCTAATTGTCGATTTTCTATAAAATATTTATTTAAACGAGGGCTTTCAAATACATTATAAGAATGAATAAGAAAGGTATAATAATGTTATGAATGATTCAATATTGAATACCAATGATAATATCAGTAAATGTGCTTTAACATGTTTTTTAAATTATTTTTTATATGAAAGAATATTAAATTGATTTTTATTTAGGTGTTTTTTTAGTAATTTTGATGTTATTTTTTACTAATTTTTTAATTAAAAAAACATTATTACAAAAACATCGTGCGAATTACCAAATAAGAGTTATCAACATGTCCTTAGCTGATCTAATTATGTGGGGGCAATGCTAAGAGTTTTTTTCTTTTCAAAATAGTACACGTGGCAAAAGTAAAATGCAAAGTAGCACATTTAGGGGGAAAAAAACCTAGGGAAGTAATGCAGTTCAACTGGTTGAATTACTGAAAATAGTATAATCAGTTAAGATTTGATAGATTACACTATTTCTAATAACGCAACCTTAAAAAAAATTAAAATTAAAAAATTAAAAAATTAAAAAATTAAAAATTAAGATTATGATATTAATTAAAGGGAACATCACAACCTCCACAAATTTAATGGTAGCTCCTCTTATATCGATTTTAAGACAAGTGAATAAAATATTCATTTGTGCCAAAATTTACATAAAATCTAGGAGTATCCATCTTCACATGCTAATGCAAAGACCGAATTAATTATTATTCTCAATCTTTAACCTATAGTATGTTAGAATATATATTGATGTTGGTAAACCAAACACAGCCCATCATGTCTTTATATTTCATTTAGAATTCGTCACAAATTATTGAGAAATCAGGAAATATGAAACATAAATTTTGTTCTCAAATATTATTCGTAATTTTTTTCTTTTTTAGCAATGAAAATTAATTTAGAATTGAAATTGTCCTCCAGCTTGTAGACAAATTGTTGTAATATTAATAAGTGTATTTGTTATTGTGGTAGTTGTTAATTTTTAAAACGTTTTATGTTAGAAATATAATGAAATAATATATATTTTTTAATTTTTAAAATTTATTTTTAATATCAGAAAATTAAAACGATCTGAAAAAACAAAAAAATTAATTTAAAGTAAAAAATAAAAAAATATTTATTTATTTTTAAAATATTTTTTAAATACAAAAACAAATAGTATTTTATATATATATATATATATATATGAAAAAATTTTCTTTTGGAAGGCCGACAGACATATTCCTTCAAGTCTCATCAAATTACACATGGAAATAATTGACAGACATATTCCTTCAAGTCTCATCAAATTACACATGGAAATAATTAGAACACACCAAACATTTTTCTTAGAAGAGAATATATCAATGTTGTCCCACATAGAAAATTAAAAAAAAAAAGAAAAGAGATTGATTTGACGTTACATCCAAAATAATGTATGTGCCTTAGTTCGATGAATCATCAGTGAATAAGGTACGTGAGCACCAAAGCCACAAGCATTAGAATACAAGCTACTCCCTGGTCTATTGCAGCGCCTGCAAACAAAATAAAAGAGAGCAAAAAAGGGTGAGCTTTTTTATTTTTATTTATTTAATTTCTGGATATTCAATAATCTTAATCAAAGGTATATACTCTTTTAAAGAAGAAACAGAAAACAAGGTAGAAATATAGT
>Ga0325411_1000448_pt1 | contig 42968 bp, 31 predicted proteins | sample PopdelMetagenome_13_FD_206181 | JGI IMG/M metagenome (GOLD analysis project Ga0325411, IMG submission 206181) | Populus deltoides microbial communities from Bellville, Georgia, United States - Xylem-PdIQD-R4 | ecosystem: Host-associated > Plants > Phyllosphere > Stem > Wood/Secondary xylem...
GTGCTTATCCTCATATTATAATGCGAACACTAGTTCACATTTTTATTTTTGAATCTTCTTCTCACCTGGTCTTGGCTAGAATCTAAATTTGTTTCCCTCTTAATAACAAGCACTTCAAATTTTATTACATTTTGAATTCACTCAAGGGAAAAGTTAGGAGGTTCCATGTTATTGTTCATCATGGTTGCGAAGAGAGGAAGCCAGGGGCTGATTGGTTGGAAAATTTGAGTTTAGAGATTAGAATTCATTGAGGTGTCATGACCCCATTAACAAGCAAAGGAACCATTGTTTTTATATTCTTTTAAAACCAATCTAGAATTTGCTTCTGAAGACAAATCTAGTCAAGTTTGGAGCGAGATTTCGTGCCTCCCAACTTCCCAACATGTATATGATATGCGCCTGGTAACTGCTAAAATCCTATTCCCTTTATTCCAAAAAATAGTTTTTTTTCTTAATTAGATACCTTAAAATATATATGTTTTATCAAAAGATTTGAGTATAAATTTTTACTACCATATCTTTTTTTTTAAATAATTAAGTTCCTATATTTTTCTGCTCAAAGAACAATGTGTGGGAGTTGATATAATATCCAATATAAGATTTCTGGGATCTTTTTCCCCGACTTGGGCCGTTTGTCATCCCTGATCAACCATTCTCATTATCCAAAGCACCTTACATTAAGAGAATTTTATTTTTTTATTTTTTTATTTTTAATCAATCTATCTATTCTACTGGGATAGAGAGATATCTCAATTTAATCTGATTATTATTACATTTTACCTTAACGTAATTATTTGCATAGAAATGCATAATAATATATATAAAAATGGTAACAGATGCTTTTCATCAAGAAGTAACGGCAGGCTTAGCTGATGTAGAGAAGAAGACCATACTGTCTTTCCAAGCATGAGAGGAATGGAGATTTTGGGCGAGTAATGGAAAGAATAAAAACTTCAGCAGTGAAAGTAACCTCTGATCCACTTTATATCCTGGAGGACCATCGGTAACTGTCAATCATTAATTCCATGGTGGTTTGGTGGCATGTTTAGTGGCCTCATACAATTATGACTGATTAAAAAGCAGGAAATTATCATCTTGCTCAACAGAATAAACACTCTGTAATTGTTTCTGGCGATAATTCTCTGTTCCATTTCCCAGCAGCTCCTTCTCGAGTTATTATTGATAATATTTACGAGGGTAGTTCTATAAGTGTCCTGGGAAATAATGTTCATATAAAACAAAAACAAAACCATACTTTGAAATGCTATTTTCTTAAAAGATATCCAGCACCAGCAGTAACAATTCAAACCGGTTTCACAGTTATCCGCTCATCATTTTCAACAAAAAGTTTGAATTCAAAGCGTCGTTGCTGTTTCTAGAACTAAATGATTTTATCGTCAAAAGCATTGATTGAAAAACTTGTTCTCTTATTAATGGAAGCCAACAAGGATTGGTCAAGGGATAATTTACGGCTGAAAACAACATTAAACGTAAGAATGAGTATCAGTACTCACCATTGATGAGCACTTCCGATGCGTCCATTAGGAATAATTAAAGTTAAAGCAAGACAAGCATATTGGGATCTAACTTCAGCTAAATTCTACACTTTCAACTGCTAAAGTAAGTTTTCAAAATCAAACACGATGCCTTTGACATAAACTAATCCACTCAGTCATCATCACTAAAGTTAGAACGAACGTAGATTAGACAAGTTTACGCTAATTTCTTCCTGGACAAAGTAGAGATTCTTTCTTCAAGTTGTTTCCATTCCGTATACTCCAAATTTATACATACTCACCCGCCGTATTCTTACCTACCCCCAGCTAGTTTTATGGCATTGTACATAGAAATACAGTATATAATTGCTCCAAAGTGTGGTTGGTATACACGGTCAATTAAATTAGGTGAAGCGAGAAAAGAAAATGGAGGATAAATTAAAGATTGCCAAGTTAATGGATCTTGAAAAGGAATCTCTTCTTAAAGTCCAATCTAGCTAGCGAGGAGCTTGTCTTGGAAGTAGATTGATTAGTCTAAAGCACTAATTAAACAATTTATTTATTAATTAGTGATTAATTAGATGTTTCTGAAAATGATGACGGCTCCATGATCCATAAAAAATTATATAATTCGCGTTGCTGTTGAAGGCTTCGACTGTATGTTGCTGTGTCTGCCGTCACACTAATTAAGCATATTAGCTTGCCCACAATTATACATTTTGTATATTAATCTGAGCTATTGATCCTTGTCAGCTCCAGCTCATTAACTACAAGGAGAACCACCTCTCAAAAACCCAATCAAAACAGCATTCTACTTACTATACATGCTCGTGTGTGTGACACATATTTCTTTACATATATATATTTTTTTACGTAGCTCGATATTAATCTCATGATTTTTAAAATTAATGATCATATAATATCATTTTTTATTTTAATCTGAGTTATAATTTGCATCTTATAATATTGCACTCTTGTTTTATAAATTAGATATCTTTTTTAAATGAAGAATATTTTAAAAAATAATCCATGTCATTTAATCATCAATGTTGTAATTTTTTTGTAATAAATCATGAAATAAAAACGAAGAACATGCTTAGTTACGAATGGAAGAAACACGTTTTGCTTGATTTGTTCTACTGATCACATTTGAAGTCGAATGGGGTTAAGTGATTCGAATGAATCTGAACCTTTTTGCATTAATTTTGCTTTTATCTCTTTCATGCATCTATCATCGATCCTTTCAATAGTTATTTGACCATTTTATAGCATTTTCATCAAAAGTCAACTCAATTTCACGAGAAAAAATAGAAGGTAGAAAGTGCAAAGTTTTCAAAAGAGAGAGTGCAGAGCATGATGATTCTAGAATAGAGGGTGGTGAAGGGAATTAATTAACTCATAAAAAAATTTATGTATGGAAAAATATCAATTATGAAAAATTAAGCTACCTTCAACTTCTTATAGAAAACACATAAAGGTATACGTTTTTTTTTATTATTATTGTACATGTAATATTCACTATCTTACATTTTATTACAGACTTGTGGTTTAATTTTTTTTATTTTGATCCTTTTTGTTATACGATTGCATCCTTTCTATGCCAAGTCAAAAAACAACTAAGTCAAATTTATTGACCGATATCAAAATTAAAAGACAAGGAACCACAGTGAAAAAGACATCATAAATGAGCAAAGGTTTCAAAGTCCTTACAAAAAGTTTAATTTAGTTTTCAGACTTCATATAGAATATAAATATTCGGTCTCTCGATATTTTTCCAATTCGAGTTTGGTATAAAAGTCTATTTTGTTATTTTTTAGTTCTTAATGTGAGAGAGAAAAGAGAGATCACTAGATTCCAATGTTAAATAGAAAAAAAAATCATTAACATTGATTTCGACCACAAAAAACATTTGATATTTGTGTCAAATGATTTCATTTAATAAGATAAGTTCAACTTAAGTGTTTTTTTTTTTTTTTACCTTGAAAGTACCTAAAAAGCATATATGAGTTCGATAAGATTTTTTATTTTGAATTGATCTCCGGTTTTGGGTGTTTTTCTTATTTGTTTTTTTAGACCATGAATGTATTTATCAATATACCTAGAGTATATAAATTGAAAATGGTGTTTGGATAAAATATATATATATATATATATACATACACACCATCTTACTGAAGGCAACGTAACCGGCCTAAAGTTTGTTTTATTTTGTATCGTCTTTTTGGGGCAACAATATTATTCAGTATTCTTGTTATATACACTACAAACAATATCACTCGTGTCCTGTATTATTTATGCATTAAGATTAAATTCTTCTCAAGTCATTTACATTTATACTCCAAAAAAAAATTATTTAATTAAAAAATAATAATTCCATGTCAATCGAGAATGGAATTTTTTTATAAAAAAAAAATTAAAGACTGAAAGAAAACAAAACAGCAATGGCTAAATAGCAATTTGTAATTTATAAACTACTGTTAATTAATTTATTATTACCTGTCAAGAGTGATTTATGTGTTGCTATAATATTTGCTCTTTGATCGCTGCAGATTTTATTTTATTTTATTTTTATTTTAACAATACATTAAAACATGTACAAAAAGTACTGTAATAATGAATATTACTACTTTCCGTTTTATTGTAGCTCTAAAAAAACATTTTCTTTTCTTTGATTTTTTTAATTAATTTTTTTTATTATTTTATTCTTTAATACAAATTTTATTTTTTATTAAATTGTCTCACTCTCATTGTATAAAAAGAGGGTTAACTTAGCTGGCTAGAATTTATTTTTTTATTTAATTTGATTCTTTAATATTAAGTTAATTGAGGATTAAACTTCATAATTTGTTTTATTTATTTTCTATTAGATTATTCCAGTCTCATAACCTGTAAACAATATTTAACATGTCAATCCCAGTTGACTCGGGTTATTTTTTGTATTTTTTTTATTGAGATTTTTTTTAATTTTATCATTTAATATTGGATCGATTGATCAGAATTGAGCTTCATAATCTATTTTGATTTGTTTTTTTACGAGGATATATTGGTCCCATGACTAGAGTCGCGGTTTTGATAAATTAATCTAGGTTAAATCAAGTTGTTTTTTTTTTTAATTTCTTTCAATAAGATTATCTCGGTCTCATGACCTAGATCATGAGTTTGGAAGATTAACTTGGATCATCTTTTATGTTCTTTTTATAAGTTGACCAGGGTCATGAATTATACGAGTTGCCCGAATTACTTTTGAACCTGCAAAATCAATCAAGTCACATCAAGTTAACTCCCACCTGATTTAAATATTTTTTTCACTGTAAAGATATTAACAACATTTAAATATTTTTTTATATTAAAAAAATTAACCCAACTGTACTCGCAGTATAACCTAAATCAATGATCTAGTGATGCACTACAAAAGAACAAACGTCTCCTTCCTTAATAGTATTGGAGACAAACGACCCCTTCCTTTTTGTATCCATGAATATACAGAAAGACTTGCGAGTTAATATCTGTTATATACTGTCAGACTTCTCTCTTTGCAGAGAGCCCGGACTTGAAATTTGAGCTCCGAAGAATATTCTAGAATCCAAATAGGATACAGAGACGTTAATTAAGCACGGAAAAGCCCTTGCTGTGCCAAAAAAATACAAATAATTGTTCTTTATTTAATAAAGATATTTCTGTGCAGTAAGTTTTGGCTTTCTAGCTCGATGCATTCTTTTTTTAATTTCCTGGTTTTAGCCTTAATTATTTTCTTTATTTTAGGATCCTTAGTTCTTACAAGATGCATGTCAATAGTTTGCCCAGAGATTATGTTATTTAATATATATTTTTTATTTAACTTGTGGTTTGTGATTTTGGGTGACTATCTAACAATTCGATATAATAATACTTTTTAATTATATGAATTTAGAGCAATGATAAAAAATAATAACTCTTCTTGACTAAAAAAAAAAGTTGTCAATTATTGTGTCTGCGGGTGGGTGGGTGATTGACGAGAGTGTGGGGCGGGGCGGGCCTTGGAGGTGTGAACTTAAATGGAGTAGGCCTTCCGACTAGGCCCAGTTTATTGAGGGCCCAGAGGACAGGAAAAGAAAGGCTGAACGGACAGGTACCTATCATTTAGGCTGTCCCGGACGGTAGGCCTGCAACTTTTATATATATACTATCATGCCAGCTTTTTTTGGTTAGAATGACAAAACGCATAGAGATTTGAGCTCTGGAAAGGCACACTCAGCTTGTAATATGCACTAAATCTTCCCTTCACCACTTGAGTTGGGTAATATAAAATTATAAATAACCTAATACTTTGTTTTGTCAATTTGTGCAAAAAGTAATGCCCATTTCTAAAATGATATATGAGATGTCAATTTGTCAACTTTTTTTTTTTTAATATAGTATATTAAACAATTCAAAAACATAAAGAAAAAATTAATTTAAAATTAAAAAAAACTACAAAAATTTCCAAAAAAATAGTTACACCACAAGGTGAAAGAGAGACTTAATCATCAAACTTTTGAGCAGAAATGATGGCAAACAATTGATATATCAGCAGTCAAGATACAAAGATACCATTCCATGCATTTTGAATGGCAACGTTAATCTCCAGTCCCTCCTTTTGCGGTTTAATGGTCTGCCCTTGCTCTCAGGGTCCCTGTTTTCCTTCACATCCGCCAACTTCCATACACAGTTCTCTGATTCCATTTCCACGGACTCCAGATAGAAGACTCCATTCGTTTCTGGGCCATTGCCTTCTGAATAGCATACTCTCATGGGCATGTCTTTAAACCGAGACAAATCTTCTGGTACCTTAAGTATCCTCTCTGCGCCAGGAGTCGACACCTTCAAGACAAGAACACTGCTATCCTTATGTGTCCTTATGGAATTACGCTAAACCTTAAAAGAAAGATAAAAGAAACTTGTGTGAGGAAAAATAGAGAAGAGCAGCCAACCATAAATTACCTCAACAGCCAAATTGTTAGGTATTTCTCCAAGTGCCCCGACTTCCTCCAATCTTTTCCTATATTCTTGACAGTAGCTTTCGAGCTCCTCAATGCTGGGACATCCATATCTGATGAACGATGATTATGGATGTTAAATGTCCATATACAAGAAAATAGACTATCTTCCACAAACAAACTGACATAGATATATGGAATCGTATCCTCCAATTAGCTAAATTATGGATTTTGTGGAAGGAATGCAACACAAGTGTGTTTCAATGAGAAGAAACTTCTCCCGCCTCTTTAAAGAATTTTATGTTAAGAATCATTTGCAATCAGCAGTATTTTGTTAATGACAAGGGTTTCTTAGACTTTGTCAATTAAATTCTAAATTGGTACTTAATGAGCTATCTTAATTGCTCGATTATAAAACGCAATAGGAAGTCATTCATCTGTCTTTCCAAATTCACAGGAAGAGAAAACCTTACGGTTGGGACAGTTTATCGAGCCTGACATAAACATATCCGCGAGGAGTAGTCTTGAAAGCGAAGAGTTCGATATCATCACCAAATGACAATAACACCTCACGAGCAATGGAGAGAGTTCGATCGCCCCAGGGTAAGCCTTGCAACACAACTCCACCACCATCCCCGCCATCACCTAACTATATTAATTCATGAAAAACAACTAGCATCATCAAATTGCGACCATCAACTATAGAATATGAACACGAAAATTTTCTATAGATTAAAAAATAATAATAATACCTTTGGCTCCACTTCCTCCTCCTCTTCCCATCCATCCGATTCAACATCTTCAGTTGTTTCATCTGTAGCATCACAATAAGAAAAAGAAAAAAGACGGGGAACTTTTATCAAACACTTAAGTAGCACATGTTTTAGAATAAGCTTTGAAGCTCAGAACCCAATAGCATCGTTATGTTTGATAGATAAAAAAAAAGAAAAAGAAAAAGAAAAAAACAGGGGATTACAATAAAGTAGGTCATCTTCGCTGCTATCCTCTTCAGTGGAGATAGTGGTGCTTAAAAACCGAGGGGTTAAAGAAGGAGAGAAGTGGAGAGAAGTGGGTTGTTTTGAAAAGAAAGCGAGTAAACGAGAAGAAAAGGAGGGGTTTTGAAGGGTTTTGATTGCATGTTCGTGTGTTGTGAGGGTGAAGAAAGAGAGGCTTCTAATGTCAGTAGTAGTTGATAAAGATGAAGAAAAGAAATCTAGACGGCGACAACCGGGTCGTAGTAGCGGATGCTGGATGATTCGTCGCCCACTTCTCATTGTTGATTACCGCTACCGCTATGGCTATTCGTGTCTCCCTTCTCGCCGTCACTCTATTTGGCTTCTAATAAACCGGTCGGGTTGTGCTGCTGGCTTTCTTTGTATTCTCGCCAAGTTCACTTAATCATTGTCCGCGCTCCGATCGGAATTTTTTTTTAATGCAGAAAAATTATTCAAATATTTTTTAGCATGTTTCTTTTAAAAAAAAATTATACATGATTAGATTAATTGTTATTAATTTGTTAAATTTATTATTCAGATAATGAGACATTGATAATTTTATAAAAAATAAATTATTAAATTATTAAATTTTATTCTTAATTAATCTAATATTAAATAATAAAATTAAAAATAAAATTAAAAAAAATAGATCGAATCAACCCGAGTTAACCTATCATACATGTATAATAAGACTAGGATAACATCATATATAGTAAAAAAAAAATATAAAACTTAATTTTCAGTCAAATCTATTATTTAAAGATAAAATTAAAAAGTAATTAATTAAAAAGAGATATAAAAAACCACTTAAATCAACCCCAGTAATCTGAATTATAAGACTAAAATAATATCGTAAACCAAATTCAATGTTTAATGGAATGCAGGGGTTATTTTGATTTTTCTCTTTCGATACCACAATAAAATGATTTTATTACCCTTGATTTCAAATTATACTAAGCTTACGTCAGGGGCTCTTTGATCTTTTCATTATATTTTTTGTTGTTATCGCAATTTTGGTGTTTTAATAGAGATAAAATATTATTTACTATTAAAATACTACAAGTCCATGTTTTTCACGCGGTCGCACATGGCTAAGTCCACGCTTTATGAACAATGTGTGTGGAGTTTTTTTTATGGCCAAGCATTTTGCGACAACGTAGGAATCTTCAAGGCGACTCTTCTATCACTAGGTGGCATGTGCGATCAACTTCCCTCCAGTTTGGTGTTAGGGATTTTTTTTTTCTCTTTGATTTTTTACCCTAACCTTACAAAATTTTAAAATTACTATTTAATTTTTTTTTATATATTTTTTTGTTTTTTTTATTATTTTTTTATTTTAAATAATTCATAAAATTGAATTTTTCTTTTAATTTTATCCTCTTTTGATTTTTTATCAGAATTTATCATCGTTTTTTATTATATTTTTTTTATCATTTTCTTGATTCATTTTTTTTTTCAATTGTCTCTCAACATTTTTTTTTTAGATTCAGTTCTTATAATTTTGATTACTATTTTTTTTATTCTAGATACTTTTTTATTGAAACTTTCTTTTTCAATTTTATTTTTCATCATTTTGTTGATTAGAAACTTGGCTTCATGATTTTTTTGTGTTTGCTTTTTATGAGATAATTCTAATTTCAGGATGCGAGTCACAAGTTTGAAAGGTTTACTTGGTTTGACCTATGTTTTTTTTACAATTGATTTTTTTATTCTATTTTTTTATGAGATTTTTCTAATTTCATGTGTCACAAGTTTCGTGGCTGAACCTAGATTGATTTGGGGCAAATTTGTATTGTTCAATTTATCAAGTGTTGTCTCAGGCCAAGTTTGTTTTATTCGATAAGGTTTTTAAAACTGATGCTTTAATTATTTCATCATCCTTTAATATTTTTTTATATTTTTTTTATCAGATTTGATCTATATTTTTTTGCTTATTATTTTTTTATTATGACCAAAAAAATTAATAATCTTTTTTAATTTCATCATTAAATATTAAATTGATTGGGAATTAAACATTAAAGTTATCATAGTCTTATGATTCAACAAATGAATTGACAAATTAACCTTTGCATACCTAAATCAATCCAACATGTTGTATCTCTAAATATATATTCTAAATCAAACTATATTTTTACTAATCATTCAAAGTACCATTGAACTCGTCAAAATAACCAATTCAGATAAAATCAATCTTCATATAATTTAATTTTTTTTTATTAAAAAAAACTATTAACAGCATTTAAATATTATTTTACGTTAAAATTTTTACATTAACTTGTAACGTGATGCATGCTACTATTCTAATAATAACTAATTAAATACTACTAGTTACTTCATAAGCACGGTAAATTTTCTGTATCGCTGTTTGTTTTATTTTTTTCTCTGGGGAGAGGAGGCAAGAAATCATGAAAGCCCATTCCATCATATTTTCTTCTCTTCCCTTTTCCTCCATCATCCAAGTTCAACTTTGTTGAGGAAGAGAGCATGTTATAATGACCAGGAAAAACCACATCAGAAGTTAATTGCTACGAGTGCAGAGTGAGAGAATATACTAATTTATTTTTCTACCTATTACCACGTGATATACAGAGCGGCAGCAGAAAAAAAATAAAAGCACAAAACTGTCCCCTCTGAGACCCGAATTTTTGCCTCTTGAGAGAATTACAAACAAATCACAGCATTGCTTGAAAAGAGTAAGGGGCAGAAGAAAGGGGAAGAAAAAGGCACTCTCATTTACAAACATGCGACTTGTCTAGAGTCGGAGGATAGTTCGAAGAGTATCACAAAGATTTTGAATGGTTTGTTTCTCTTGCGTTGCTTGCAACTCTTGGAGTGGCATCTCTTCATAGCACCTGCAATGAATGCAAGTATATGTAGGTAAACAAAATATGCTCCGGATAAATGTAGTGCCATGCAGGAAAAACAACCCATCTATGCAACTGCGGTTTTCCCAGAACCCCAAAAGGAAACTTGGGAAAGCAAGAAATGATTTCTACAGAGGAGTCATTAATCAAATAAATGCATTGGAACAATGCGCCAAATTTTATACCAGCATTCACAGAAGATTAATAAGCGGGCCTTACATTTTGTGGTAGGCTAAAGCCTGCGCCAGATTCAGCAGCGTAGAACTTGAAGTCAGTCTTTGGTAAACACCTGGAGGAAGTGGCATCTGCAGCATATAAAATAAACACATAAGCACAAAAATGTCTTTGAAGGGGAGAGAGAGAGAAGGGTTGGGGGTAATAACCTCGTTTTGTATCCTTCGGCCCTTTTTAGATGGTCCATCACCAGAAAAAAGCTCCTGAAGTGCTTCTGCTGCTACAGTTCCACTATTATCACACTGGATGCCTCCAAGCACATTGTCTGATAAGAGAGCAATGGGGGATATGTCTGTTGCCCGCAAAAATGGAATGGGCACAGTATTGCCTGCTGCATATATGGACCAAAGCTGCATAGAAATGACTTCAACGTAAGCAGTCACAATAATCCAAAAAAGAAAATAAAGAGTTAAATACAGAAGAAAACACTTGAGCATAACTGAAAATCCAATTTCAATAACGCTAAATTCATATACTGAAAACACATGTTTAGTGTGCACCACTTAACAAAATCATTTAAACTCTTGGATGAGTTCAGAATGAATATAACCTTATCTTGCAATGCAAATGCTTTTCCGCTGACTGTTTCATTCTTCAAAGTGGAACTGCCCAGGCCGCCGCCACCTTCAACGTGTGCTTTAGATATGGTATTTTTCTTGAGATTCTGCTCAGAATAGCCAGAAACTTCAGGAGTAGATGTCTGTATTGTCTGCAATGCAGGAAGCGATTCTCCAACCAAAGGATTGTTTGCAGCAACCCCTGTTGCATTATCCAACCTAACAGAGAAGTCCTAATTAATTGGTGCACTCTAACTTGCAAGTAAAATAACATGAGCAGGCACTGGGCAATGGATATCAGCTTGGAGGCAAACTCAAAAACACAACTAAAGGGCAAGGTTAAATATGTACAGGTATAATCCTATACTGAGAATAATCTTATAACCAATAAACCGGGATCATTCTCTCAAATAAACATCAGAGTTAAGTGGTGAATTGAGTACCAGGGGTCAGCAGATTTGCCTCCTGTGCCACTAACTGAAAGGCCTTCTATGTTTCCTGGGTGGTCTTGTAAGATCCCCCTCGCATCATATAATGCAGTCTGTAAGCCTGTCTTATCTGTTTCCTCACCACCATGAACTACAAAAGTCCCATAGTCACCTGCACACATATGAACCATAAATGAATAGGGGATTAAAAACATATCAAATCATCTTATGTTAGTCTAAACACATTTTGAACCAGGCCAATTTCTCTCTCTCATATGTCAATGAGTCAACAAGTTGTTGGCAAGGAGGACCTTTTTAGAAGGCAGCAGGCCTTGTCAAACATCCCTAATTTGGCCAAAATTACTATATCAGTCTGAAATGGACTGCAATGGCTGAAAGGGACTAGAATGGAAGGTAAGATTGAATGAGAGGAGTCTTGTATGTTTCATCGGTGAGCTATAAAGTAATGTTCCATCCCATTTAACCACAGCTGAATAAGATCAATAAAGTTGGTTGAGGTCCCAACAATAAGTGGTGTCTCCATAAGGCATAGGTGGCAGTCAAGGCCTGGTGGTAACTCCATCACATGGCAGATTAGCAACTATCTGCAATAACCTTTCTCAACTTTCCAGATAAGATCAACTTTGGTGAAGACTACTACTAATCAAGCTCTAAGCAGGCCTTTTGAGACATGTAAACAAAGTCCACTTTATACCATGCTACAAAAATCAGCTTCCCTAATTTCTCCAGGTGAAGTTCATGTGAACATTGTTTTTGCAGCACCCCCCCCCCCCCAAAAAAAAAAAAAAAACATGACTGGTAGTGCTAAACTCTTAAGTTCAGAAGAACTTTTTCCATCCTATCACAAAACATAGAATGCAAGCAAAACCATACCTCCGGCCATATCGACACCATCTGAAGAGCTATGCACTTCATTTACCATAGGAAGTCGATTTGACGGAACAGTGTCTCCATAAACCTCATTCAGTTGTGGACCTTCAGTTGGCTGTTTCAGATTGAGATAAGTTAGGAAATACTGAATGATTTCTCAGAAATAGTTAGAAAGAGATTTCTTCAGTTTCTAAAAGGTAGAAATTTGACAATAACAAACTTCTGATTCAGCTGGAGCAAGATTTTGCGCCTGCAGAGACATTGCGTTCCTAATTTGCCTGGCCTTTTCAATCTTTGGCAACATTGCAGAGGCTCCAACTTTGCATCTATCAATAAATTTGTGCTAGGTTCCAACAAAATACAGGAAAAACAGCTCAAGTCAGAATTAATGAATAACAATATGATATATAGAAGTTCCAGAGAAAAAGATAATACAAGAGAGAGAGACAGAGAAGAATCCTGCACATGTTTCAATCCCTGGATAAAATAAAATGCCATCACTACAAACCAGCTCAAGTCAACGAAGTCACAGTCCAAAACTAGTTGAGCTCAAGCTTGGCTACTTAGGTACGCTACCTTTATTTTGGTCTCTAAACTATTATGTCCTAAACTAGTTGTTGTAATGCATTATTTGAGTCACCAAGCTCTAAGTTCATCTTCTTCAAGTCATAAATGAACAACCTTGTTATTCTGACAAGCCAACCATGAATGTTTGTCAAAGACAAAAATCTTTAAGCCAATTATTTGAAGCTTTGCCAATGTTTAATTTACACAAAAATCTGTTTACAAGGTTGAACAGGATATAGGCACAAGGCAAACCAAGAACGGTCACGAAGCATCAAAATGATCAATGAAAAAGAACTGACAACATCAGAAGTATGACCAAACCCGAAACAAAGATCAGTACACCTTCGAATATGCATATTTTCCCTGTTGACATACAAGTCTCCATACCTTCAGCATCTCAGATGCCATTGGACGTGAGCGTGGTTCCTTTGTAAGGCACTTCGCCACAAAATCATGGAAGACAAGAGACCTGGCAGATAAAACAACAAATGGTTAAACACCACAACATATGCTGCTGTGTCAAAAATATGTAAAGGCAACCACTAGCGAATTGTTGCATAAGATTGTGGGTAAAAAGAACTGAAAGGCAAACCATTTTTCTTTATCCTCAAGCATCGGGGCTGGCTCGATGGATATCATGAACAAAACCTATCACGGATGATAAACATGCCAAACTTAAAAATTTTAATGGTGAACAAAGGTTGATCAAATAAGCTCAAAAAATCCCTGAGCATCATATTTATAGGAGGAGAATTTATGTGTAGTCAATGATGTGCATGTATTACCCATAAACTTCCCAACAAAAACTATACAGTAACAGTAACAAGTTCAAATGCTTGAGTAATCACTAACCCTCATAGGATGCACCGTGGATCTTGGGGGAAGTCCCTGAAGAAAAAAATGAAAAATTAAGAAGTCATCAAAAAATTCTTTTTAGATAAGAGAAGGATGACAAAAGTGATTACAAAAGGAGTGATATAATCTATGAGCAACACATCATTCATTACTCAGCACAAGACAACTTTCACTCTTTTATTTTTTATTTTTTTATTTTTCTGTTTCTGTTCTTTTCTCCACCAGCACTAGAGTTAATACCAAATTCTTTATTTGTCACTATTTGGTCTATGGATGGGGAAAAAAACAACACAACAAATAAATCAGAGAATACTGGCTTTCTTTTTTTAACTAGCTATATCTTATCCCGAGCTTGTATGTGGATGACAACTTGAACTATTAGGACCAGGGACAACTTTAGCTACAAATACCACGAAGCAGCTAAATGGGAAAAGAACAATCATAAGTAGCTGCTATAAGAAACTAAGCAACTTGGAAAACTATCAAGATTTTTGGGGGAATCCTTGATATAATTATAAATGCATATACCTCTGCCATTTCAATAGCAGAAACACCAAGAGCCCATACATCCACCTGAAAGAAAAATATGGTAACAGTAAGAAGTTAGTCATACAGAGGCTTGTGGAACAGCAAATGTGCACCATACTTCCAAAACATTGATGGCTCCAAGAATTGGACAATTATATCATGCAGGCACAGCACACACTAGACATTTGAGACTGAAATTTTTTTTGAAGGAAAAGAATAGAAACAATGGAGGTTTCTATTAAAAAAAAATTCAATTTATTGTCAGCAGGTTACCGGCCCTACTTGAGAGATACTTTTTTGGTGGTTCAGTCAGTATAGTATAGTTTAGTATAGTATAGTATAGTATGCGAGAAAGCTCTTGGAACCCACAACCAAGGCAAAATGAGGTCATGTGAACACCCATATCCATGCACACAATATGCTTTCAAGTCCTATTACCCAATGAAAAGGGAAGAGAGTTGGACAGTAGAAAGAAAAAGGAAACTACCAAAGAATGGAAATGATACCTTCCCATCGTATCGACTTTCTTGGATAACTTCTGGAGCCATCCAATGTGGAGTGCCAATAAACTGCACATAAAATAAAACTCACTAGTCCATTAACTATATATAAAATCACGAGCTAAAACATTTGACTTGATAAAAATACCCTTTAAATTTTTTAACTCAATGAGCAAACTAGACAATCTTCTTTAAGAAAAAATGGAACCAAGAATAAGAAGTCGAGTTTTTTTTTTCTTTTTTAAATTTAAAAAAGCAATTTCAACCAAATTTACCAGAATTTATATACCATCTACACTCACCTCACATTTAAACAAACATACCAGCTTTTAATTTGTTCAAATACTTAGAAAATTATTATTTTCTAGTTTTCTCTTGTCTATACTTGCCTTTTCCTATATATATTATAGCTCATGTTGAGTACAATATGCAAAATTTTGAACCACTGCTTTTATAGATGGAAAGATTTTTGGTTAGTTGGGCTTTTTCTGCTACCATAGGTCTTGATCACCCATTAGGCTTTGCCTTTAAAATCCTCTCTCTCTCTCCCTTTTTTCTTCAAATCCACTCTTTGAAGTGACTCCTTTTTCCAATTGAAGGTGGATGGCAAACAACAGTGCAAGAATCACACGTTTATTGCTTTCCAAAACTTTCACAAGAACAAAATACATGTAGCTTAATGAGCTCCTTTTGCATTTGGAATTGTTATTAGAGAAGGTCTTGGGATGTTTCTAACTGAACATTTATTTACTATATGGAGAACCAAAAACTAGTGTTACTCAAAATAGCTAGATTCTTGAAACAAAGAAAAGAGTTCAGTAAATAAATTTCAAGTGCAGGAAGAAAGGAACAGATACAGGAGAGGGAGAGTGCATAAATTATGTTTTTCTCTATTTTTTTTTATCTTTAGTATATAATTTAGAAAGAAAAATTAAATGCTGACGTATCATGTGGTTTGAAGTCTATACAGCATGGAATACCTTGTTTAAAAGTTGTCATAAACACCCTATTTTGGTAGAAAGATTAAAAGTAACTTATCATGAGAAATGGGTTTGAGGGTACCTTAATGTAGGAAAGATAACTCGATGAAGGTACATAGATAAACTTGGAAGTGTACATTTTCAAATACATCACACGCTGACATGCAGAAAGTTAACATAAAGTTGTCTTTCCAGACATCAGGCTTTTTCAGAGGCATGCAATTCTATACTAGGAATGCTATCATCTAGAAAAAGCTGGAGCACGCTACAAGCAATTCTAATTCACAAAATATGAATTCATAAAAACTGCACATTAGTTCAACAATTACTGTACCGTATTACGCTTTGACATGGTCCTTGTAAGCTGCGCAGCAACCCCAAAATCACCTGCTCAGACATTGCAATAACCACAAAATTCTGGATCAGTTTGATGGTAACTTTGCACTCTAGAAGTTAGAATATAGAAGGGAAAGGGCTTTAAACTTTAGCAGAAGAAAAGGAAGTAATATTTCAGTAAGCTTCCACAAGAAAAAGCATGGTGCATGGAATGAATTCTGAGATAATCTGTCAAGTATGACATTAAATACAGGCACAAATTCTAATCCTGAAAATATGACATTTCGATCCAAATCATGGTCTGCCTCTTCAACAAAGTTATCAGCCAGAAACAAGACTTGTTTATAAATTTTTTTAATGTCCTGAATGTCTCAATACGATGGAAATTCTTTCATACAGTTTTAAACATTTTCAAGGGACACAAACTCAATCTCAATCATCGAAAGTTAATACCAAATTTATGAATTTGATTTCCTTCAGAAGACCAACCTCTAATCCATTTGTCATACAGGACTTAAAGGTAGCCTAGCCCATGTAGCTTCTTCGCTAACAAGACTTATAAAACACAGATGCAGGCAACAAAACAAGCAAAATTCTTGGATGTTATGTGATTTTGGAAGACAATGCTATTTCTGTAATTTCCAGACTTGCACAAATTATCATGGTCTGGCTTTTATTTTATATCTTAGTGTCCTATTAGCCCTTAATTAAGATGTGGTACTCAGATTTTCTATCTTCTAGATGTGACTCCTAAAAAACCTACGAGAGTGAAGTTGGTAGCCCTTCAACTTTCATCACTAATTTAAATTGCAAACCCTAAATCCCTTTCTTCTAGTCTAAACCCTTAGAATTCTCAAATCCCAAGCCCTAATCCTCCACGAATCCTCAGTAGTACATAAACTTTGAATCTGTTGTGTCATAAACTCAGCATTAACAAGTGCAATCATTTCCACTTCATTATTTTATATTAATCAAGAAATCATGGATATACAAGCATTCAAGTCAGGGAGTGAAAAGAAAAACTGTTAAGAAGAATGAAAGTTAGGAGCAAGTCCACATCATGGTATTCAGACAGTCCTTTGCAACATGAAAGCTATCAATGTCATTTAAAAAAACAATAGGACTACCAAAAAGCATTTTAGGAAAAGAAAAAACCCTACAATAGGTGATTCCTTTCTGTTTCTTATAAGCATAATTGGAGTTCCATTATTTACCACATAATTTTTGAAAGAAAATACTCACCCAACTTGACTTCACCTTGTTCAGTTAACAAAATATTACCACCCTTAATGTCTCTATGGACCTTGAAAATTGAATGCAGATAAGCAAGGCCCTGCATGATATTTAGAAGAATAAAAAGGGGTACAAATCAAACCACCATAGTATGTAAAAATAGAGCAAATTGAAAAAAGAATAAAAAGGGGTACAAATCAAACCACCATAGTATGTAAAAATAGAGCAAATTGAAAAAAGAAAAAAAATGGAATAGACAAGTATCAACATTTTCTTCTCACAAGTCCCAACCAATTAAAATCAAGGATACCTTCAAAGCTTCTCTACATATGTATGCTATTTGATACTCTTCCAAAGGTTCCTCAGCAACATTCATTAAGTCAGAAACACTTCCACCCCCACAGTACTCCATAACAATCTGCAAATAATAATAATAATAATAGTAATAGTAATAGCAATAATAGTAATAGTAACAACAACAACTATCTTGCAAAAAACACCCCAGTAAAAAGCATCTAGCACCAAAAAATAAACTTGTGACAGGGTGAAACCCATAGAATCAAACTGATTGCTAATCCTCAAATAAGTAAACAAAAAGAGTTCATACCCAAAGATATTCTTCACCTTGATAGCTCCCAAGATATCGAACAACATTTGGATGACTGCATTGTTGCAACATCTCAATTTCACCGCGAATTTCTTCATATCCCTCCTCCTGCATACAAGCAGCATTTGGACCCACATCCAATATTCATTCGACCAACAAATTAAAGAACTTAATTATAAGCAGAACAAGGAAGCACACTCACTCCTTCGGTCAATGATATGACTTTGATAGCAACAAGCTCTGAACTTCGTAAATCCCTAGCCTTGTAAACAGCCCCGTAAGACCCCTTCCCTGACACCCAAGAAACAAACTCAGCACACAACACTTTAAAATACTCACTTTAAAGTGAGTAACAAATACCAGAGACAAAGCTTAATCAAGATAATTACCTTATCGAAAACACACCATTAACTTGTCGACTAAACATTTAAACCTCACCCGTTACCACAATGACTAAAATGCTCACTTACCATCCCTTGTTCTACATACACATCTATATTCAAACTCAAAATGCATAATTAACACAAAAAATTACGCTTTCAAAAAGTGCACGCACCGAGTTCATTAAGCAATTCATACTTAGTAGTGGGATCCTCTCTAGTAACACTCTCTGGAATCGAACTCGAAGACATTTTGCTTTGCTTCTGCTGGTGTTGTTTACCCTCCTCTCCTAGCAACCCACTCCCTTTCCGCTCCTTTCCAAACCCTAGCTCCCCGGACGCCTGCATACTTGCCACCGCCTTCCCCATCGTTGATCCACCACCACCACTCCCGCTCCTCCTCATCACCGTCGATTTCACCAAAAATGTCCCAAACTCCCCTCTCCCATCATCATCCCCGTCACTATTATCTCCAATATCATTGATTCGGCTTTCAAATTCCGTGAAAGGAGCGCTATGAGGCTTCCTTGGAGGGGCAACCGAGGATGACGACGACCATGACTGGTTCTGGTGGCGTCCGCGGCCGGCTTTAACGATCATAGTGCCGAAATCAGCGTCGTCGTCGTCGTCGTCGCCACCGCCAAAGTCTTTTGGAAGGCGTTTGAGGAGAGGAGGAAGAGATTCTTCGTCTTCTTCTACGTCTACGTCGTCGTTTTTGCTGTTGTTTTCTCCCCCTCCTTTATAGAGCATTGTAGCATAGACGTTGTTGTCGTCGGTTTTGGATTTGGATTCGGGTTCAGAGTCGGAGTCTGAGTTGTGAATTATGACAGTAGAGTAGAGTTCCGATTTATTAGGGGTTTTGCTGGTGCGGGTCCGGCGAGATGGGGATGGATGATCCATTCTCCACATCGAGTGCGAAACGGGGAGAGAGGGGGAGAGAGAGAGAGAGAGAGAATGACCGTTGAAGAGGAAAGCGAAAAAATGGTGCGTCTTGATGGGCTTGTTGGTGAATTATTGGGCTATTTCAGCTTAATTGAGTGTCCATATGCTTATAAATGCAGCCCATCCCACAAGTCCGAAGCCCATCGTGATTTAATGTCATGGACAAGGCAATGCAATAGAGGTTGATTTTAGGAATCCAGGTATTGTCTGATCTATTCTAGAGCCCATGGGATTTGTTCGATAGTTCCTAATTTTATGATAAATAAATATTCAAAAGCTTTATAACTCAATTTTTTCGATCTATAAATACTTCACGGTGTTACAGTCTTTTGAATATCAAACTTCTTGCTGAAAAAGGCTCCTCTTTCTTTCAGCAGCGCACTCGGGGTGTTGAATCAATATTTTCTGTTCTAAACCCATTCACCCTCGCATTCAACAACAAAGAATTCAAAGCGTAAACCAATTGACCTTGCAATAAAAAGGCTCCTGCCACAACAGCACTCGTGATGTTGAAATCGTGGGCTTTGATGATGAAGTCAAGAGGGAGGCAAAAACAGTGGTTTGTAGCTCTGGAAATTCTGGGAGACTGGAATGGTGAAGTTGAGAGAGAAAGCAACGTTGAGGAGAGAGGTTTTTAAATCTGTGAGAGAGAGAGAGGATAAAAGGGAAGGAATTGAAGAGATTGGTTGGTTACAAGAGTTGATGATGTGGCATATATTTTAATAATATCAAATATCACTGGTTGATGGTTATAGCCTATCATCGGAAAATTTCTCGTCTGTTTTGTACTTCAAAGAAATCCAAGCAGGCCAACCCCCTCTCCCATTCTCCCTCATATTTGGTCACGCCTTCCCTCGCCTTTTTTCTTCTTCTTATTATTATTATTTTATCGTTTCTTCTTCCGCTCTCCTTTTATGCATGTAAATCTAAAATAAATCTAGATTCAATTCAACTGTGACTAGAAACTTGGAGAAAATTCCCCTTTTGTCATTAATTATAGGTACCCTGTGTTGTTGAGCAAGGAATGATAGGAGGAGGAAGAATCCAGCTGAACGGGTGGCAACAGGCGGCCGTTGCTGTTGGTTCCGCGGTGGGTGCGTTGTTAGATCCACGAAGAGCGGATTTGATAGCGGCGCTTGGAGAAACAACCGGAAAGCATGCTTTTGAAAGAGTTGTCGAAAGAATGAAGAAGAGCCCGGAAGGAAGAGTGGGTCTCTCTCTCTCTATCTCCCTTTGATTTCATTCATCACCCATTTCCTGGTGGTGGTCGTAACAGTAGTGGTAGTTTGGTATAACTGAATTATTTATTATCCTGAATGCATTACATAATATGCAGCAGTCCTTATCCAGTCTTGTTACGTTGTGAATTATGAATCTTGGGTATTTTTTATGATGCCAAATAATATCGTCAAACTGAAATTTTGACAGGAGCTGCGGGCTCTAAATTTATCATGCAATATCAAAGCGAATTCGTTTTGAAAGCAAGCTTTTAGCGAAGCATGTCATGAGTGAAAAATAACTCTAGCTTTGGAATTCTTTCTTCTTCTTTTTTAATACATCTCTCTTTGGCTAAGATTGTGATTACTTTCATATGGACTCTTCAAACACAGACGCCTGATGATTGAAATTCATGTCATTCATTAAAAATAAACCAACTCTTCCTTGTTATCGTGTTGATAGGCACTTCTCTTGGAGAGACCTCGTGTCATATCTGCTCAAGTGAGGCATGCTTGGGATTTGCCAGCCAATACATTTGGTGCTGCCTATGCAAGCTTCATGGGATCCAGGAACTTTTCCCCAGATGACCGTCCACCAGTGCGATTCATGGAAACGGAAGAATTGGCATATGTTGCCATGCGGGCTCGCGAGGTTCATGATTTCTGGCACACCCTTTTTGGGCTGCCCACCAACTTGATTGGCGAGTCAGCTCTCAAGGTGATTGAATTCGAGCAAATGTACCTGCCAATGTGCCTGATGTCTGTTGTTGGAGGCACAGATAGATTTACTGAGAAGCAGAGGAAATCTTTCTTCCAGCACTACTTCCCATGGGCCGTTCGGGCTGGCTTGCAGAGCACAGATCTCATGTGTGTGTATTATGAGAAGCACTTTCACGAGGATTTGGAAGATGTCCGCAGAAAATGGGGGATAACTCCTGCTCCTGCTGCCCCTAATCAAGATGTGCCTTGACATGTGAGAAGATGTACAGAAGGAGTTTTTTTGGATGGTAAAAACGAGATTCGCATGCAAACTTCCAACAGCGAAAAACTTGTGAACATCTTTTTGTTCCCCTAACTTGCATCTTCTTCTTCGTTCATAAAGCTCGAAGAGTACTCCTTTAAACATCGTAGAACAGGGTTTATGATTAAATCAAAACCTGGCTTTCTTAGGCAAGTGAAAGCCCTAGAAAAGCACCTTTTCTTGACCAAACACAATTGCAACATAATATGAGAACAGGGGTGTTATCAACTGAATTCATGCTTGGATTTTTATGGATTTCAAGCCATAGAAAAAAAATTCGGTTCAAACATGGATCGGTTATCTCATGTTAGTTATTGCGTTTTAGGTCATGTTTGTATTTTAAAATTCTGAGCCCAACATGCAAATTATTTATTTTTTCCGACTTCTTCCACTAACTGAAAGGTGTTTAACAACCATTATGATAGATTTGGCTATTGAATATTATATGAAGATCGTGTTTTTCCTTGAGAATCGTCAAAAAATAATAAAAGAGATCTGGGAATAAGCACTGCGAACCTGGGATGCCGAGTATTTTAGAATTTATGAGGATAAATTTTGATGACTTCATTTATGAGGGAGTGGGTTATCTTACCTTGTTTCAATGGCAATAAGCGCTGCGAGCCTGGGAAGGGAGCGAGATTTTCTAATTTTTGCCTTGTAATCTCAAACAGTCGTTACAAAAAACAAACAAAAATCAAACAGTGAGCACTTTGATACCTTTTGTCCTCGTTGTCCACGGGCGGCAGTAGTCTTCCATTGCATAAAATGGGCTAAATAAGGCCAACTGCTCTCGACTCAATGCTCTCCTTCTCATCTATAAACGATATGGGCAATTAGTAATAGGCACAAGAAAAGCACAAATACTTGAGAGTCATACCCACTAGTTCACTGCAAAATCCATACCCCTCCTCCCAGCACCAAGGATCAGTTTTGTTAGGAGGGATGGTAGGAAAGACGGATGATGGGGAATGTATGAGAAGTGATGGACGGAATAATTTTCTTGTTTGGCATGATTCACGGAGGGTCAACTTTTCAAGGAAATTCCAGTCAAACAGACCCAAAGACATCAAACACGGAAAGAATAATTGAAGGGAAAAAAAAGAAGCATTGGCATTGCCCTATTAACAAGGAATAAAAAGGGGCGAGGAAAGAATAATTGAAGGGAAAAAAAAGAAGCATTGGCATTGCTATTAGAAACAACATATTGTTCGGATGCTATATGTATCAGAAAATATCCACCCGATTTTTAACAGATGCCCAGGCATCTAAATCCCACGATCGTGATTGAAATGTTGAAACAACAAAGAGAACACAGAAGATATTACACCACATGATCCAACAAATTGTCATGGATCATATTGAAGATGAAAGCATGGCTTCATTCAAACTAAGGTTCACAAAGATCAACAAACAGAACTCCGTATGAAGACATGATTGCATGTGTCAATTGCTACCACCACCAAAGAGGTATCCCAGAGAAGATCCACCACCAGGAGCAGCATGGACCTTGGTTGAAGGTCGATCCTGAACCAAGAAACAAAGTTCTTAGGTTGATAAAAACAACTTCAAGAAACAACCATTTGTCTCTCACGAAACACAATGAAGCAGGTTATGTTAAAACAATTAAACAAGTAGCTTATTGGCCGTTTAAAGCAACTTCCAGAAACAGTTTATAGAGCACTGTGAATGATTTAGAAATAGCATTCGTGTAGTTCCCAATGTAGTTCCCAGTCCGCCGTCTTTCAACTTTCATAATGTATCTATTGAACCTTGTTCAGATGAAACCATGACAATACTATGCTGACATCGCTTGGAAACATGTAAATTGAGAATACAGAATGCCAAGAGCATAATTGAAAGTAGTTCCAGCCCATCTCCTTGGCTCTAGGAATTTACCCCCACACATCAAAACAAATGGCTAACTGGCACTATACGATCCATCTAGCTGCTTCTTGGGCCCACATTTCACTGCGACCGCTTGCATGAGAGAGTTCCCAAGCCTAGTCCATCATACACCATGAGCAGTATCTAGTTACCCATCATACCATAACCCATGTACTTCAGGGAGATGTTGAGACACACAGCTGCTTTCATAAGCCTGAATTCGCCTAGGGCTAAGATTAGGAGCCATATCTCCAATCACTGGAGAGGTACTCCGACTCCCAGAGGCATCTGAAGAACGCTAGAAACCACAAAAATTTCACCTTATTGGAATGAGACCCAGAACCCTAAAACAACCAAGGGCACTTCATACTTCTTAGGCAGCAAAAATGCAGTTTGATAGTTACAAAGATAATGGCATTCTTCCATATGTATTTATGCACATCCCTCTGCCACACAGTTCGTAATCACTCACAAGATAATGCATATCCATTTCCAAAAGACAAGTGAATCTTATAAAGAACTAATCAGGCATGCTAATTTGTCACAGAGAAGAACTGTGGCATGTCGTGAATCTGAGCAAGTTGTATCCGCCTAAAATCAGCATGGACAATTGATAAAAACTGCTCCAAGATCAAAGGTTTCCGGAATCATACCGTGATGAAGTTGCCAGCGTTCTGACCATCTGCCCTCAAATAGTTGTTTGTGGAAGTACTGTTGATACCGGCAGGAAACTCCCTGTTAATTTCAGCTGGCTGAGGGGCTGCAGCAGGTTTAGGAGGAGGTGGATTGCTTGCAGGCTGGACCTCGCTTGGAGCAGCTTGGGCATTGTTTGTGCTAGGTTTTGGAGCCTCTCCACTCCCAAACAGATAGCCCAATGAACTCTGCCCTCCACCAGCGCTAACTCCACGACCCATATTCTGAACTTTACTTAGCACAAAAATTAAAACATGTCACCCAAGAACGAATGAAGATGACAAAGAAATAAACTTATGGAAATGAAATGGCATGAGTCACAATAAGGATGAAAAGAACCATGATTAATTACCTGCGTTTAACACTCAGAAATCACACAAACTACTCTAATCACGGCTTGGCAACTTAAAAGATCTACAGACCCGTCAACCAATTTCTGAATAGCCATTTGAAATCAACAAGCTCACCATCACTCTATTTAACAAACATCATATTTTTTTTTATAAAAAAAAATAGTTTATTTATGCTTTCTATTTGTATCCTTGGGTAACACAATAGGGATAGCACCCCCTTTCAATCCATTCCTAGATAGCTCGCCAACACCCACATCATAACAAACATGATCACAAATACATGCATACATACAAGAGACACAATTCATAAATACATTATGAAACTCAAAAAAAATGCGTGGCGATTTATATCACAACTACAATCATATCAGCCTAGATATAACAACACTAACTTTAATTTTATATATATATATAAACAGTGATACAGAAGCCAGCAAAAACAAGCGAATGCCTGAATCAAAAGAAGAAAAGAACAGCAGATCTTAACAAAACAAGTCAATCATCATCGAATCACAAAAAGAAGTGAAGAAAAACGCCACGCCACGTCACAGAGCGAGTGGTTAGAAGGAAGAAATTGGCAGCATCGATTTTGCATGTGAATCTGAGATCTAAAGACTCAGGGTTTCGTAGAGCTACCTTTTGAGGGATCTGGATCTGATCTGCGAAGAGAGAGAGATTCAGGAGCCGCGGCTCAATTCAAATAGTAATAGTAACTGCTGAGGAAGTGAGGTAAAGAAAGCGATAGGTGACCGTTGTCTATTTATAGACTTTGGATAAATACTTATTTCGGGGAAAAAATAGTAGTAGAGCTTTCAATTTCTGAACGAATATAACAAATTCTTTCGCTTTTGTTTCTGGTTATGCCAGTGAGCTGGTAAATTGGTGTCGTCCATCACACTTTTATATTATTTATTTTTGTGTTTTAAAAATATTTTAAAAAAATTAAATTATTTTTATTTTTTATTTTAAATTAATATATTTTCAAATCATTTTTATATAATCATATCAAAAATAATTTTTAAAAAATAAAAAAAATATAATTTTAATATATTTTATAAAAATATATTTTAAAAAATACCCAAAACTATATTTTCGGACATACTGTTTCTAGATATCTACTATTTGTCAAAGGATTTATTAAATTATATACGAGAATGATGCGTGCAGGCACTTAGCTCGAAATGTAAAGAAATGATTTTTCTTTTTTAATATTATTATATTATAAACTGACTTTTCTTTGATGATTGGGAAAAGAAAAAAAACATGAATAAAAAAAGAAAAAAGAAGGTTTGTGCTATTCTCAGTATTTCAATTGTTATTCACTTCATTAATTTTGTGTTTCTTGATAAAATATATATAAAATCTTCTAAATCAAACACAAAAAAACCTAGGAAATGTTAAATTTTGAATTCATACAAAACTTTGACATTATTGATATTCTTCTTAGGGTTTGATTTATTTCCTTTTTTTGTATAAATATCTTGCATCAAAAAGTTAACCCTTAATGGGTGCTTAAAATTGGAATACAAAATATATTTTAAAATAGTTTTTTATTTGAAAATATATAAGAAATAAATTCAAATTTATTTTTTATTTTTAATATCAATAACATTATAAAATATTTAAAAAAATTAATATTTTTATATCAAATATAATTTTAAAAAACATTCATAAACAGAAAGATAAACACTTTTAAGTATGATAATAGATTAAAGAACAAAATATTCATAGATTATGAAACCCTAGAAATTGTAGTAGTTATAATAGTAATTTATCTATTTAAAGATTTAATTTTATTTGAAAATACATTTTCATCACACAGATATACAAATTAAAATGTCATACATACAAAAGTAAAAAAAAAAGAAAAAGGAAGAAGGTTAATTTGGTCCTCGTGTGATTTGTTTTATGGGGGTGCTGAGGGCATGGAAGGGAGAAATTTACAGCACCTAAAAACAGGAAACTTGCTCCCTCCATCGAGCATTCACCGACCACTACACACGAGTTGACGGTGACAAAAAGTAGCCAGGGGGGCTTCAATATATTAGACATGGGGAAGGATTAATGGCATATGCATCATGCACGTGTTCTTGAACCATTTTTTGGTTGGTTAACTTCCACCACATTTACATAAATGAACCAGCCAACACACCGTTCAAGAACACGGGTCCTAGTTCTGGCTTGCACTAACTGCTAGCTTTATATTCTCGAGAATCTCGACAGCTTCTTCCACCATTGTTGCACAGTATGATGCAATGCTGCGTTTTTATTTTCATGTACAAAAGAGGTTCAGGGTAAGACAGCAAGATGGAGCAGTCAAGGACAAGCGAATAAAGAAGAAAGGCCCGAAAAGTGCATATATCGCTTTGGAGGAAAATCTATAGACCTCAGAGGATGTAAAGGAGCGAATTATGCTGCCACCATTTTCAATGGACCAGGATTACATGGTTTGATTAGTTTAATGTCATCCTTTATGCTTTGCCTTTTCCAAATCACGTATAAGATGGAAATGGTGGGCAAACCTGTTGAGAAAATATACCAGGGGCACTCTGCTACTGGACAGCATTATTGCAGCAATAAAAACAGCTTTAGCAATTTTAGATGGAAACAACTCCATCACACATGAGATACAGGCACCGCCGGAATCACCTGCATTTTTCGAGAGAAGAACTTAACTATAGAAGTACCTCAAATATATCATCAATCATCTTTATTGAAAAGGGAGAGCACAAACCCTGTCCCCTTCACCAAGCATGTCTGAAATATCAGAAAGTGGCTTTACATATTCGGCTAGATTTCTAACGCTGTTTGTATCAGAATAATGGATGCTAGAACCTGTTAAGTCTACTTCATAAACTTTAAAGCCAGCTTCCTGCAGAAAGGAAATAGTTTTATACCAACACCACGCACCAAAACCACCTCCATGGACAAGGACAACATGGTTGGTTTCAAGATCCTACCAAGTAAGAGATGAATAGTCAGTATAATTAGTAGAAAGTGATACTGAAATTTTAAAGTCCAAGTCTACAGTAATCTTATCGCTAAAAAGAGTAAAGTGTGGTAAGGGACTCATTCCAACCAACTGCTTTCATAATAGTAACAGTGATTCTATATCATATAGAACATGATTCAGCCCGGTATGAATTGACCAGTTAGATTTTAGTGTTAGAATGATGTTTTGAATTCAAAGGCAAAAAATGGTAAGAAATGAAGAGATCCCTGTATGTCTTTAAAGGATGATGATCTGATATGAATATTTAACTCAAACTTTGTAGTAGAGAAGGCCCCCCGGGTTAATGATAGGGCAGGTTCATGTGAGTAAACAAGACTTCGCATTTGGCGAACCCAGTAAATAACCAGTACTGCACTATTCCTAAGAATGCAGGGAGTCGAGAAATAAGCAAAAAAGAACAATCAGTGAAGGGCTTATTATCATTCAAAATCATGTTTGCTGTGTTAAGTTTATGTTTTAAAACTAAAATCTTAAGACAAATCTACTGGAACTACTGATAAAAATTTGCATCAGCCACCAATGCAGAATTAATCTGGAAGTACTTTCCCTTGAAAATCAAATATAGGGCAGGTCTCGAATTTAAGCTATTCCTTCTCTGTCTTTCTAGAAGAACTTCTTTAGCCTAGTTTCATGATCATGCACTTAAGTAGCTTAATCATTAGTTGGAAATCAAAAGGCTAATACTTGAAGGGATATTGGAGAATTTGAAACTCATGGTGCATGTGTTCATGGATCAAAACTATCTGTCCATTAATTAAAAAAAGAAAGAGAGAACGAAGGAGAAGAACAAGATATATATATATATATATATATATGTTATGTAACGATTACAATGTCAAAAATCCAGAAGCCCATTACTGACCCAGTGAAAATAAATGATATCCAAAAAAAGTATACCTAAAACAATACAATAGAAAATCGATTACACTGGCCCATTCTTCTAAAAAATAGATTACATTGGAACATCAACAGCACATGTTCATAAAACTTTGATGCACTCTGATCTGATGCCTTTGGGGCTAGGTAGCTGCTATGTATACTGGAAAAATGCTTTCTGGCTCACCAACACGCCATCCATTGTCAGATCTGGTGTGACCAGATTCCATATCCAGAAAAATGAAGGTCAGCATTTGAGGGCCAGAGAGGAAGACCTGCCCTGGGGTGAGTCATCCAGGTTTGAGGTACAAAGTATGATGGTACATTATCACGACCTGTTAATCACTACACTTCCTGCAGATGCTTGGTTTGCTGCACGATTACTTCCAAAGTTTTTTCGATTTGATTCCCTTGCAATTCTTGAACCAAACTAAAGCAGTTGCAAGACATTAAATTGGATTAATAATCAAACTAAATGGATAGAAGTAGAGCTTCACATGAAAAGTAACAAACACGGTAGCTGTGAGTTACATCTAGGTAGTTAAGATAGTCCATGGTCTCCAGACCTGTGTTCCTTTTTTCCTTTTGTAAATGCATTTAATCCTATCATAATATCCATCCTATTCATGGATCAGGCATGCAAAGCTGACTTAAATAGAAGCAACTTGAAGTAACACAAACCTGGATTGCTCTTTTAGGGAGAACAGCTGCCTCATGTAAACCAAGCATTTGTGCCACCTTCAAGACACATGAGGAGCAATAAACATCTGATCAGCATCGGTCACATAAAATAACAAATTGATGAACCCTGGTGAGAAGGGATTGTTCGACTAACAGTTCCAAGAACAGGTAAACCTAGGAGGTTGTCTTAACTCTTAAGAAAAGGTAGAGAAAGAGAAAAGAACAAAAGAATAAGTTAATAACAGATAGCACTGACCTCCCTTAGGATCTTCTTATCACCTGTTCCACTAGGTTGATCCAGGTTAGTAACCTCCCACAAAGGGATGTCAAGAAGCACCCTGATGACATCTTCATCCAAGAAAGGAAATCTAGCCTGATGAAAGAAATTAGATGCTTGTTAATACGTGAGAACAAGTATAGTAGACAAAGGGTGATGCATCTCGAAATGTTAGTGGTACCTCCTTTCCATTATCAGCAATGCATCTGTCATCTCTCCCCATATTTCGTTTCCATATTCTCTGCATATCCAACTTCATTTCCTCATTAAGCCCATGCCAACTGTTGACAGCACATCAAATTATAAGAGAGACTACAAATGCACACATGAACATTGGTGATTTTGTATTGATTTACAGTCTCTTAAAACAGAGACTTGGTTGATTAAAGGTATTTGTGCATCAAGCCAAAGGTGTATCCAAAGGAGTACTATACAAATCACTTCGGTAAAAACTCGCCTATTCTAATCACGGCCTAGAAAGCATCATGAAACTTGAGCTTAGCAGTTGTTCATATGATAGAATTGAATGCATTTACAAAAGGAAACGAGACAAAAAAACAACAGAGTTTTACTTCACGGGATGCAGAGTTCATAATTGTAACTTCAGACTTCAGAGTAACACAACACACTTCAATGTGGACATGAAATTACAATGTGCTAACTACCAACACAAGCTGAGAACATGAACATGGAACAAGCAGACACAATCTTAAGGAATGACAGCGCCCACAAGTTAGCATGTACATGTTATAACCATACCCGCCGCATCTATATTTTGTTCTATGCCTTCCATAACCAGCACACTGCTCATCAGCACCCGAACCAACAAGGACAATCCTAGCCTCGGACTTGTACCTGAGGCGTTGTTGATTCTCGTCACTGTTATTGCTAGGTCTTTCAGAGACCCAACCGTCACCACTTGCAGCCAACCACAACGCAACCCCTATGTTCAGGTCCTGAAGCATTAAGCCACAGTGTAACTTCACATATACAGGGATGCGTACTAACAGAATGTAGCATCACTGACAGAAAGAGGCATCTTTTAAAATTATCAATTAGCATGGTGATTTCTATTTTTAAATGGATGGAGAATGTTTATTGCTAGTAATAAATTAACAATACCAAACACACACCAATGAAAGGAGCAGATGAAATAACGATCACATGCATATTTTATGTACATCACAAAATGCTCACAATTCTGAAGTTAATTCTAGTAAACAACATAATAAGCTAACTATTTAAATGCCTCCATGTATTCTACCAGAGCACCATATTACCCAATTCTAATAAACATGCACTTGTAAAATAAAACCAGATACCATATACGTGTTTGCAGGGTTAATAAGCGACATGACGTGCTTCATTTCCAAGGTCAATTTCGACAAGTCTGAATCAATCTCTACAAGCTTCCACCTGCATCATTGGTCAACAGTGACTATAATAGAAAGAATTCCAAAAAAAAAGGGAACATCATTCCGAATAAAATAAAACGAAAACATGTGAGCAAACTTGGACCCGGTCATCAATGGATACACTACTATTTAATCAGCAAGAGGATGCATTCATAGCCAGGTCAAATTAACCTTGGGCTGGGGGGGGATTTTCTAGGTGGGGAAGTTGATGTTATACATGTTCCCTCTCTTGGGATCCACAAATATTTACTGTTTTATGTTTTAAACACTATATTTGATTTGAAATTTGACTCGTGCCAAACACCGTTTAAAGTTTCACCTTAATTCTTTTTACACCCTTGATGCTCCATCCCTAACTCTTAACCCCTTAACATTCCCCTCCAATTTTTTTGCCCCAAACCAAACTCAACCTTAATGGAGTTTTGAAACACAAACTTATTTAAGATTCCAATTCAAGTTGTAGAGGTTTTTTCCTTCCACTGGAACTTTCCAGTAAGTGCTTGAATTTCATTCTCCATTTGCCATGCATAATATAGCATCAACCTCTCCACAGCAGCATCAAAAAAGTGCTAGTGCCTTTGAATAACTACACCTGAATGTGTTTAGGATTTCCAGTAGCTCTAACCTATCTTTATAAAAAACTAGAAAAATTCCCATTACAAGACCAAGACATGGAATATTACATCAAAAGAGAAACATCTAATACTGTACCTTCTCAGTGGTGCAATTCTTCTCAGTTCCTTCACTCCTGCCTTGGCAGAGATTCTATCAGGAGCAGACTGACCATCAAAGCTCACATTAAGTAAGTCAATCCCATCTGCCACACAGGGAATTGGAATGGAGAATCAGCTCAACAAAAGAATCCGCAAGACAACATTTTCACTGGTTTTCTTAGTGTTCCAGTGTCAACTGCGTTGCAAGGGTTAACAGCATTGCAAAAATTGAAGATGTAGAAATAAAAGCAAAAATGAGCGAGGGCACTAGCTTAGTATGACAACTTACAGCTGGGATCTAGACACTCATCCAACAATGCAGCAAGTATCATAGAATCAAGCCCACCAGAAAACAAGACTGCCACTGGAACATGTTCTTCTCGTCTACTATAACATCTTCCTGCCTATGCATTCAACCCAAAAAATTCTATCAATTAAAACATAAATAAATTACTTCATGTAAGATTTGTGAATGCCAGAAATAGCTTGTTCAATACATTCTACATTGATTGAATTTAGAATATAACAGAAAAGAAAAGAAAATTGTGTGAGATTTAATCGCTTAAAACAACACCCGTTATATGTAAACACTATAAAAGTGTAAGTTCTTCAAGAGTATAAATCCACAATAAAGCTATTCAATTCAATTTTAGTTCTGACCTCGAAGATTCTGTGTTGTGAAGCGCGCAGCATCACAGATTTTCTTAGAGCACTTAACACATTATGAGCAGGCAATGAAATCATTGTTTGATTTGGCCCTACACAGTTAAAAAAAAGCACAAGTAGGGGTCTCATGACAGTAAAACCATCAAGTTTAAAATTAGATCCATCTTCATGAGTCAAAATAAAAATATTTAGCAACTGAAGTTCGGAATTTTTACACAAATATATTACATATCGTGGTAGGATTATAACCTGATTCAAATGTCATTATGTCTGACGAAGCTGGATACATGTGATGTCGTCTCTCTAGAGTCCCGTTAAGTGAACCGTGTAACTCATTGGGTTTTGGATTGAAAGAAACTCTCTCCCATTTAATCAGTTCCAATAGCATGGCATTACCCCATTCATGGTTTTTTACTTCACCAACAAGATATCCATCCAGCTTTGAAGCATCCATTGATAAGCTGTATATCCCACATGAAAGCTCCTCCCAAAAATTGTGGTGAGTTCCATTTTCAACTTCAAAATCTGCACCAATTGATGCTTATTAAAATAGCTAATTAGTTTAGTATAGTCTGTGGAAATTGGGTGAATGGCAGAAACAACTTATTGCCAGAACAGGAGGTAGAAAAGAATTCCAGCAAGGGCTTAATGAGATACAAATGTTTAAACACACGAGGTCAAGAATGGTGCAAAAAATCTCTCAGAGGAGGCATTGCCTTATTTAAACATATGCTTTGTTGCTTGCACAAGCAAACAACAATCAGCCCCTCAAGATGTAGATAACAACTTGAAATGATTCGTGGTAGCCCAAGTTAGCAGCTTGCATAATTGCCAAGGCATTTTGCAACCTACCCAGAACTTAGAAAGGAAGTAATGCCTATTGCACACAAATGAGAAATTTTAATGTTTTACCGCGGTAGTGCAAATCACCAAGCAATAAAAAAACAAAAGCAGTGCCAAACTAGTTAAAGAAAAAAATGTGGAAAATGCGGAGGGAACAACAAGCATTCAAGAAATTGATTCCATTGATGACAAGGAAATATCATCATTCCATGTACATTGCATACGATAATTTATCAACTAAACATGCTCATTTTAATGGCAAATATTGTTTCCAATCATGCAAATAACCTTGTCACCAACCAGAGAAAAAGAAAATGTAGCGAGGGGAACGAGTAAAGCTCTACCAAGCTATATGTACCAGAACTCTGATCAACAGAGGAAAATGGCGATACAGAAGATAGCAGAAACCGAGAATCCTTCACAGTAGGCCAATGAACAACCAGGCTCCGCCTGCCATATGCATCTCGACCAAACCACAAGGTTCTTGAACTCTCCTGTACACAAGTAATTAAAGCTAACCTCAGCTCAAACAATATTAACAAAAAAAAATTCTAAGAAATACCAGTACCTCCTTTAATCTCGATCAAAACAAAACCATGCCTATACCCATAATTACCTGCCAATAGATAATAGCCCACGGCCCCTTGATAGTTGAAAAAACATTCGGAACAGAACTACACCCATGTCCAGCAGCAGAGCATGGGCCTGTGTGCCCATTGGAACCACAAGAGCAGCAATTTCCTAGAGTTTGCATTAGAACTTCACCATCATTTCTATCACTCTCCACATGAATTCCTCCAAATATTTCACCTTCAAAATTACAACACGATTAGACACGAGGTTAAAACCATTACGAAACAAAACGTACGTAACAGAAATCGAGAAAAAAAATATAGTATACAAGTCAGAAATTTTACCGTTATAAATTAGTACATTCCCGTAGGAGTCAACAAATGGCTGAATTATAGGATTCAGTCCCCTCAGCTGCAATGTGGCACCGATAAATTGCAGTTCGCCAACAGAATACCCTAGTTGATTATAATTACCAGCTTTGCCATTGGAGCATTTCTGCAAAAACGACTGGTCGTTATCTATTTCTGCGTCGTCAGTTACTACAGACACCAATTCTCGGTCCTCAACAGAGCTCAAATTTTTATTATACTGAAGTATAATCTTCTTGCTGCCTAAGCTGTCAGGTCCTCGCCTCCGCAGAGCTGCTTTAAGATCATCTACGGAAACTGTAACTAACTGGTGCACCAAAAAAAAGCAGGTAAATTAAATAGATAAAACTAATTGTGTGTATTGTGGATTAAACTGATTTTTGAGAACTTTACTTCTGGCTCGGGGTTAAGAGATTGGAGAAGGGTGGATGATGATAAATCGATGCGAATCCCAGAGACAATCAGGGCGATTCCACACATCTTTCTCTTTCGCTGTTTTGCTGTTGCTGTGCCCTGAAGTAGTGTTCTTCGGTAGACAAAGAGTTTTGGAGGGTTTTGAGAGATTGTAGTTTTCTTGTTTTTTTTTAAGTGCGATCGAGTTTAAAAGTTCGGTTTTTGACTAGCGAAGGCTTCCATAGCATAGTGGTAGTGCGTTCGCTTCGTAAGCGAAAGGTCGCGAGTTCGATCCTCGCTGGGAGCTCTGATATTTTTGTTTCATTTTTCGTATCAATCTCGGATAATGATATCCTTCCGATTTTGATATATTTACTCAATTGCCATTTTTTTAAGGATTGTGGTTAACTTTTAAAAAAAATATTTAATGGGGAAAATTAATTTTCTTTTTTATTTCTACTTATTTTCGCTCCATTAAAATTACAAACATTTGTAAAACATGTAATGATTTTTTGTTTTGTTTTATAAGTGTGTTTTTTTTTTTTTTTGTTATAGTGATATATTAGTTTTTTAACTCATGTTATTTTTTTATGCTGCGTCAAATTTTCTTTAAAAAAATATATAAGCCACAGTAAATTCTCTAGTATTATTATTAAATTTAATTTAACGGGTCAATCTTAAAAGGTTTCTACTTGACTTCTTGTAAATCATGGGTTTTAAATTAAATTGTGCATGATTTTATCTTGACATGACCCAGTTAATTTAACAGGTCAAAAAACAACTCAAGCGATCATTAAAAAATATTTTTTGACTTTAAAAAAAATCAATATAACATCTTTTTTTAGTATCAAGAATGCGACATATTAGATCGATATAGGCTTTAAGGCTAAACCTATAACTCAGATCATGAACTCCATCAAGTTTAACAATATTAAAAAAAATAACTATTTTTTACCTGATCATGTAATAACAAAAGCATATGCTTGCAAAACTAAATACCATGAAAACAATTTTAAATATTTGTTTGAAACAACAATGACTCATGAAATGCAAATCAAAATAAATTATAAAAATTAATTCAAAATCAACTAAAAGTTAAATGATGAAATCGGTAAAAAAAAATAGTAAAAATGATTCAATTGAAAAAAAATGGAAGATGAAATTTTTTGTCTTTTTAAAAAAACTATTTGGTATTTTTACAGTAATTAACTTTAAAAACTATTGACTCTTTGCCCATCATAGATTTCAAATTAATATTCATGAAGTTGACTTTACGTGACTTCGTTGACTTAATAAATTAAAAGACAACCCAGATGATTACTAAAAATCATTGGTTGGCTTATAAAAAATTTCAACATGGTAATTTTTTGAATACTGAGAAGGCAATATATTATATCGACCCAAGTTTCGTGGTTTAACACGTCAAATTTGCATATCAGATCACGAACTTCATTATATTTAATAGCTTTGTTTTTTAAGCTATTTTTTTACTTGAGATGCTTGCAAAATTAACTACTAACCATATGTCAACTCATTAGTTTATCTCCACTTGTATGAACGATACTTAAGACTGTGACAATTTCATAAAACACAAATTGAAACAAACTATGAAGACCAATTCAGAATCAATTAAATTTTAAATGATGAAACTTGTGTAAAAAAAAGCCAAAATCAAAATTAAAAAGAAAAGAAATTGTCTAGCATTGTTACTTGTAAAAAAAATTCAACATGATATTTTTTTCAATACTGAGAAGGCGATATATTATATCGACCCAAGTTTCATGGTTTAACACGTCAAAATTGCATATCAGATCACGAACTTCATTAGATTTAATAACTTTGTTTTTTAAGCTATTTTTTTACTTGAGATGCTTGCAAAATTAACTAGTAACCATATGTTAACTCACTAGTTTATCTCCACCTGTCTGAACGATACTTAAGACTGTGACAATTCCATAAAACACAAATTAAAACAAACTATAAAGACCAATTTGAAATCAATTAAATTTTGAATGATGAAACTTGTGTAACATAAAAAACCAAAATCAAAATTAAAAAGAAAAGAAACTATCTAGTATTGTTATTAAACACCAATCTAGAGGGTCAGTCTTAAAACCTCCTAGCCTGACTCCCTAGCTCGCCCATGTTTAAAACTAACATGCATGGAAATTGACTTTATATGACTCGTTTGACTTGATGAGTCCCAAAATAACCCGAACAATCAGTTTAAATATGATTTGACTTTAATTTTTTTAATATTAAGATAATAACATATTTGATCGATTTGAGTTTTATGACATAACTTGCAAAATCTATTATCTAAATCATAGATTCTATTAGGTTTTAACATTTTTTAAAAATAATTTTTTGTTATATAATTATATAATAATAAAAGTAAATGTTTTCCAAGATCAAACACCAACATGCTATCCAAGATTGTGATAGTCTTATGAAAAAATAATTTAAAATAAATTTTTATAATTAATTTAAAATTAACAAGGTGTTAATGAATGAATTCGAGGGAAAAAATTGTTAGGTAGAATTTTCTTTAAAAAAGAAAAATATTTTGTTTTGATTTTTTTTAAAATAAAGTACTTAACTGTTCGTATAAATACAGTGAAGCACCATAAACTTTATCAACACAATCAACAACGAAACACTGCAAACTTTATCAACTCTTCCAGGCTCCAGCAGTGCAGAATTTTATTTTTAGAAACCGAGGTGCTTCAATGTTCATGAATCACCATAAACTCTGTCAAACTTTATTATCAGTAGTACAGAAGTAATCCAAAACTCCTCGTTAAAATTGTTTTTAGAAAATTAGTTGTTGTTTAAAGTATTTTTTATTTAAAAATTTATTAAAATAATATATTTTTTATAAAAATATTCTTAATATTAACACATTAAAACAATCTAGAAACATAAAAAATAATTTGAATTTCATCATTCATCTTATATATAAATTTCATTTTTTATTATATGGAAAGATATATTATTTACAATGTGAAGCAAAATTCGTCCCATTTAAAGAAGCAAATTGAACAACGGTTAATTATTAGGTCCAATCAAGTCAGTTTTACGAACACAGAGACAATTATACAGGCAGAATGCTAAATTAAATAATCAATAGTTTTGAATTTCAAGTGTATGTTATTTTTCCAAGTAGAAATTTTAAGTGTACTTCCAAATATAATCATTGTCATCAAATCTTTAATTTTTTTTTTTACATAGTGATATTAAAAATATATTTTTTAATATATTTATAAATAAAACATATATTTTAAAAGACAACAACTACATAGTACAAAACACCTTCGTAGTATTTGATTAGGCCGTCTTTCTCAAAAAAGACATGTTGCCGTCATCCTAGAACGTATCACCAAGGAGCGCAGGGGTCTATGCATTCCCTTCTCGCGTGACGTGGCGAGTTTCAACTGGTATTCAGAGTTCCATCGCAGACATAACTGATAGCACAACGAATGGTGACAGCTTCGGGTGGTTTGAAAGTTAGCTGGCTTTTTTAAAAAATATTTTTTTTGTTTAAAAATATATAAAAAATAATATATATTTTTAAAATTTTATTATTAATTTTAGTATATCAAAATAATAATAAAAAATTAAATTTTAACCTCCCTCTGTTTTAGCAAACGGGTGCTCAGTTACGGCAGGGGAAATGCTGGATGTCAGCTTTTCACCGCAATCTAGATTATTTTTTTACTTATTTATTCACTTCCTGGAAAAAAAAATGAAAAAATGAAAAAATAACAATCAATCTCTAACCGCAAGTGTAAACCACACTCCTTAACTTCCACGCAATCTCACTTGCTTGTAAGCGCGTTCAATCCCACGGCTCTCTCTCGCCAACCCTCACTAGACTACCATACAAGTTATCCGCCCAATAAAATCATCACCGTCAAATTACGCTACCCAACTCCATTAAAACACCCAGGACCCCACAATATAGCCTCACGCGACACCCTCTTTTATGGACCCACTTCAAAAATACTAGCAAGACACAAGAGTGACAGTACAACGTCATTGTTATTAGTTAACACACACACGCGCGCGCGCACACACGAGTTCGTTCGCAAGAGAAAAGAGAAGGAAGAGAAATAGAGAATTACAAGTCGAGGGAGAAATCTAAGTACAGTTCTGTACTTTTCTATATTAATCAAAATTTTCTTTTATTCGTTGTACTATAAAAATCTTCTGTCGTTTGTACCTTTCTCCACTAGCAACCGCACCATTGCGTCTTATTTTTTTCTTCTCTCTATACTGGTAATAATAACTATTTAGCGCCGCAAGGGCACGGTTAGTGTAGTAGTAAATTTATTCAATATCTCTCTCGGCGGCGAGCGAGCGAGTTTATTGCTGCTTTAACGAGGTTAGACATTACTTAATCTTGCTTTTGTTTGATTGGTTGTGATGTTTTTGTTCGTTCATGGAGTATCTGCTACTGACTGATTGATTGAATCTGAAGGATTGTTAAATTAAGGGATTGCATTGTTAAATTGGTTTTAGATCTGAGTTTTATTTTATTTTAATTTAGATCTGGGATTTTTTTTATGCGAGTGGTTAGAGTTTGACGTGATCCACTGTTTTTATTTTTTTGTATGTTATTTTTATTTTTTTCTGTTTTTCTGGTTGCTGGATTGGATTTAGCTGTAAAGTTTGATTCTTTTGTGGTTTTTTTGGTCACTGATAACGTTGTTGTTTTTGCCTAACATAAGTAGTAAAATCTTAGCTTTGTTTGTGAAGAAGTTAGTATTGGTTTTTTATTGGAAGATGCAGAAACATTGCGTTTTTTTTTTTTATTAGTGTTACCGCATACGCTACTGTTGGTGTTATCATGTTTCTTCTGTCTTGTTTTCGACCCAATTTTTTAATAAACTGGTTTTTCTGCTTTCAAGCCCTATACTCTTAAAGCATATGGTTTACGGTTTAGATATCAAGATAATGAAATTGGTTCAGCGTTAGTTATGGGGTTTGATACTCTTATGCAGCCCCATCTGTTTTTTTAGATTATCTGTTATTTTCTATTCATTAGTATGTTAGGAAACCTGGGTTTTTGAGCGTTTTAGATTATGGAGGATCACATGTTCATGTCAATTTTCTATTCACTAGAAACGAAACGAGGGCCCAGAGTGTTAGTGATAGAGGTTTGGATTCTGCAAAACAGTCTTTTTTGTGGGATTTAGAGACCCTCCGATGATTAATTTAGTGATTTTATAGTGAAGAGTTGTAATGAATGAGCATTAATTTCTAAGAACAAAAATATTTATTTTTTGATCGTGTATGATAAATGCTAAGAATATATGGTAAGAGAATGAAGATTTTGAACCCTTTACATGGGTTGTTCAGCGAATATTTATAACTTTTGTATATTGAACTTTCTTCTTTTTGTTTGAGGTGTCGGCGACCTTTTTTCTTTTCACATTTAAGTGGGGAGGAAGTCTCTTTTATCAATATTAATGTTGATGTAAGTGTCTTTTTACACGACTTTAATGTTGATGGAAATACCACGTGCCTATAGAAGGTGATCTTAAGTCATTTTGTACATAACATTAATGTCGATGAGATCAACCTTTATAATCAACATTAATATTGATTGACATGTATCTAGCTCTTACAGGATTTTTTACACGGCTGGGGTGTAAGGAGATGATGTCTCTAGATTTTCATTCTGTATGTTTGGATCTGGAACGATCCTAGACCCAAGGATGCTGAGTCTAGTATCCTTCTAGTTTAGAGACACTTGGGTTGAGCGTATAGCTGAGCTCAAAAAGTTGGGTTTGACATCTTTCCGGACCCACATGTATTTGGGCCTGAGGTGTGGTTGAGGCCAAGAGAGTTGGGCCTAGTATTTTGCCAGATTCTCTCCCCATAGGTTTTGACTTTTGTTGAGCTTTTATAATGGGTCATTCTTCTCTTAGCCTCTCTATCTGGACCTTTTAAGTAAATGGATTTTAGCATAAAACACATTGATCCAAATTCCATCCATTAAGAAGTCAAAGCCTCTACGTTCGTGCTATCTTTTTTTATTTTTAAATGGTGACCTTATGTCTGATTTCAAGTATCATGCTTAATATTCTTTGATGTTCAGTTTCCTATTTGTTAGTTGCTTTACTTATCACTCTCTGTTTATTTATATCTTTATGTAACTACTGTCTGGCTTCAATATAAAACCCTCATTAGTGGATAACATATCTTTATTCCTACAGTGAATAACATATCTCTATTCCTACAGAGATGGCAACGCAGGTGGATGAATCTACCGTCAAACTTGATCCAAAAGTGGTGGGGAATGCTTTTGCGGAGCAGTACTACAACACCTTGTCCAAGTCTCCCGAGCTGCTTCATAACTTTTACAATGATGCGAGCTTGATTGGCAGGCCAGGCTCAGATGGTTCAGTGTCTCCTATTTCAACTTTAGAAGTAAGTTTTGTGTAACAAAAGTTATTGTTTATGAGTGTAGATTGTTTATTATTGTGTTAAATAACTCCTCAGCAAGAAATAACAGCAATATTCTTGTAAACTGAGTCACCCTAATGCTATTCTTTTCATATTGATTTTATTCCACTAGCTTATCCCTTAGTTCGTATTTTGTTTGGTTGGAAATGAGTGCTGTGTGAGAATGCGATCTTGGTTCCCATTCCCGATAAGATTCCCATTTAATTTTTTCCGTAGTCTTAAACTCAATTGTCATGGGGGCTCGACACTATCTAAGAATTGAAATTCAACTTGCTTAGAGTACAAGTACTCCCATTTCTTTGTGAATCAAATGGCATTACATGAAGAGAGGAATTGAAATCTCTTTTCATCCCCAATCCTATACAAACCAAACATGGCATAGAAATTAATTCATGTAGTACTGGTGCTATGAGAAAAGGTTGGTTCTACTAGTTTCTGCCATTCTTTTTTCCTCCAAAAACAAATTTAGAACTAGAATTGTTATGCATTTCATCACTTAAATCTTGATTTATTTGGGACTTTGGTTTCGAGTTCATGAACCTTGGATGCTGAAGTTTTCCTGCTTACACCAATGTTTATCTTTGTTTAACTGTTTTTTTATTTGAAATTGTGGCCTTCTCTGATAATGAAATTTGGAAATTTTTGGGTGCAGGAGATTAAAAAACTGATCCTCTCTCTTGACTATAAGAATTGTGTAGTCGAGATACAGACTATTGATTCTCAGGAATCTTATGAGAATGGGGTAATGGTGTTGGTTACTGGTTTCTTTGCTGGAAAGGACAGTACCAGACAAAACTTTACACAAGCATTTTTCTTGGTCCCGCAAGATGATGGGAGGAGATATTATGTTTTGAATGATATTTTTAGATTCATGGAAGAATCAGAGAATAAGAAAATTAGTGATGAAGACAACATTGCTCCAGCTACACCTTTTATTCCATGTCCTGGTAGGGGTTCATGTATGGTTTCGTTGTTTCTTTTGTTACTTTAATGCATAAATATTTACTAGTAGTTTTGTAATTACAGAGCCAACCTCCATTCCTAATCACTCTGTCTCTGCCAATATGTCTACCACTTTGGAGGAGGGTGATGATCAAGCTAAAGAATCCGGTCATCCTTTGGACAATGGAGAGATTCCCACTTATGAGAAGGAGGTGGTTGTCGAGAAAGTTGTTACCACTCAGAATGACGATCAAGCGAAAGAATCCGGCCATCCTTTGGACAATGGAGAGATTCCCACTTATGAGAAGGAGGTGGTTGTCGAGAAAGTTGTTGCCACTCAGAATGATGCTCACCCAGTTTCTGAGGCAGTTGCTTCTAGTGTCCAGGAGGCGGATGCCCCCAAGAAGTCCTATGCATCAGTGGTGAGTAAATTTACATTTGTTTTACAGGAGAATCGTTACTCAAATGATTGATTTTTTTTTTTGGTTTTTTTCAGGCAAATGCATTGAATTTCAAAACACAACCATTTCAACAGAGGGTATCACCTGTGAAACCTGTGAAACAGTCACATACAGCTGTACCACCTGTGGTCACTTCTCAACAAACAGGTTCTCGCCCTCCCAGCAACAATTCTGTGGAAATCAATAACAACAGTGCTGCAGGTTTTTATCTTTTTTAAAGTGTATATATGGGTTTTTACCTGGAGTGAGCTTCGTAGCTTTTCTTTCACCACCTATCTGCTTTTCTCATTTTTCCTGTTTCAGTTGAGGGTTACTCCATATTTGTTGCAAATTTGCCTCTGGATGCTACTGTTGACCAGCTTGTGCAGACTTTTACAAGATTTGGGGCTATTAAACCTAATGGTGTGCAAGTCAGAAGTTATAAGGTTAGTCTCATGTTTATTCTTGTAAAATTGGGTGTTGAAAATTGTTTTTTGAAACTATATTTATTTGTTTATGTTGCTCATCTATATACAGCAAGAAAAGAACTGTTTTGGTTTTGTGGAATTTGAATCAGCTGATTCTGTGGACAAGGCCCTTGAGGTATTGTTGTTTATTTTACTTTTTTTTGGCTGAAAGTTATTGCTTTTTTTGTTCCCTGGTTGTTTGCTTAAAAGTTGAATACTGCATGGTGGTGTACTCAGAATTATTTCCAAGTTAAATTTCATTAATTCTATAATTTTATCGTTATTTAGTTCCCTTGTTATAATATTTATAATAT
>Ga0325411_1000449_pt1 | contig 42840 bp, 20 predicted proteins | sample PopdelMetagenome_13_FD_206181 | JGI IMG/M metagenome (GOLD analysis project Ga0325411, IMG submission 206181) | Populus deltoides microbial communities from Bellville, Georgia, United States - Xylem-PdIQD-R4 | ecosystem: Host-associated > Plants > Phyllosphere > Stem > Wood/Secondary xylem...
ATATTCAGGTAAATCAAATGACCTATTTCAAAATAATTTTGCTACAGCTTAACTATTATTGGTGTCATTTTCTTTATAACATATTGTTTATAATCTACAATTTCTGAAAGTCTTTTTTTTAGGAATAAAAGAAAAGGAACAACTTTACACTGAAAACAAAAGTGAATATCTTGAAAAAAAAATAAAGGGCCATTTAAAATATATATTATTAGCTAACATAAACCCAGTGTTATTAAATCTTATCTGACTCAGCAGGTTAACCTAATGACCTTTTAATATGGAACTTGGCTTGAGTTGAGTTACATCAAACCAAGTGAGAGTTGACCTAGTCTAACTTGGTTGACACGGTTAAAACTTAAGTGAGACCCAGTTTGACATCTCTTAAGAAAAAAACAAAACGACATCATTTTAGATTTAACATGGCTTGCTATATGGTGAATATATCTTTATTGATAGTTTTAGAGTTGAAAACTTCATATGAGATATGATTTGGTTCTCTTGTTGATTATTCTAAAGAATCTAAACTAAAAGTATTCAATTATCTTGTTTATGCTCATGTTAAGGAATATAAACTTGGGCCAAAAGTAAGGAAATGCATATTCCTAAGCTATGTATATGGGGTGGAAGAATATCAATTATGGTGTGTTGATCTCAAGTTACCTAAGTTTATTACTAGCAGGGATGTAACCTTTGATGAGTATGTTATGCTTCATAAGAAAAAGAAATCGACTGGTATTGATGTTGAGATTGATCAAGGTACTACAAAACAGGTGGAGTTTGAGGTTGAAGCTTCAAAGACAATGCAAAAATATGCTTAAATAGATCCTGTTAAAGAAATGGTGTAGGATATTATTGTTAAAAATATACTTGAAGAACAACCTTATAATATTGCTACAAGAAAACAAAAAAGATAAATAAAAGCGCTAGTTAAGTATGATTATACTGATCTAGTTGATTTTGCCTTGAATGTTGCAAAAAATATTGATAATCATGAGCCTTTTTTAATAACTATGTAATTTCTTGCAAAGAATCTTTTCAATGGATTTTTGCTATAAATAAAGAGATTGAGTCTCTTTATAATAATCAAACATAAGCTTGTTACAACACTAAATAGCCATAAGATTATTGGGTGCAAAAGGGTTTTCAAGATGAAAGATGGAATCTTAGGGGTTGCGGATGTAAAGTTTAAAACATATATAGTTTCTAAAGGTTTTTGCACAAAGAAAAGGTATTGACTTCAATGAAATGTTATCTTTAGTTGTAAAGCATAATTTCATATTAGTATTGTTTGTTATGGTAGCTTTGTTTGACTTAAAGCTTAAGCAACTAGATATCAATATAACTTTTCTATATGGTGAGTTGGATGAGAGGATCTATAATTTGAAAGATAAGTTTAATGGTGAGTTTGAGATTAAAGATTTAGGTGCAACTAAGAAGGTTTTGGGATGGAGATATGTATGTTCAGCATTTTAGCATGCAAGCTGTAAGTGAATGAGTACTCTACTTGTAGCCCATTTCAGATTATCTTCGAGTTTGTTACCAAAAAGTTATAAGAAGAATAAACACATGTCAGAGGAACCTAATTGGTTGCTAAACATTGCATTTGATCTTCAAATATAAACCAATCAATTATTGAATTGATAATAAATTAATTTATCTAATCTATTTTATTTATGGTTGTTATTCATATTTGAGCTAACTTATTAAGGAACTTAATTGGTCACACATATAAAAATCATTGTTCAGAGATTAAAATGAGATAATTAATCAAATGTGACTTAATTGTAAATAAGTTTTAGAAATTAAGGACTATGATGTAATTTAAACAAGGAATTATAGTTTTAGACCTAGAAAAATCAAGTATGGACTTAAATTGAATAAATTTATAAAATTATCCTAAAATAACATGTGATATTATTCAGAGGGTAATTGATATTTTATCATTTATAGGGTTTCAGATTTTTCTATAAATCGAATGCTATGTTTCTTATTTTTTATGTTGAAAAGAATACAAAAACTATGTAAGTTACATAACACATGAAAAACATAAAAGAAAAAAGCTAGCACTCAAATGTATAACAATCTCTATCTCTTAAAAGGGTTCAAAAGATTTCTCACTTTAACAACTTGTGGTTTGCGGCAACTCGATCTTTGAACAATTATTCAAAACTGAAAAGAACATCTAATCTTCTGGTAATTTTTGAATAAACCCTAAACAACTCTAGATCTGTCTAACAGTATCCTTGAGACCCTTAAAAAAAATTTAAACTCACTGTTTATGTTGTGTATATGTGTTTTGAAAAACCCAACAATAATATCTTGGAGAAATATCTAATTTAGTTCACAAAGATAGCCTAGTTTAAGGTTATGTCTAGAATTGCAGTAGACGTGGGCTCGCACTAAGCCACGAGGCTTAATTTTTTATATAAAAAAATGATATTCAAGTGTCTCAAGCATGTATTAAAAAAGGAAGAAAAATCTGTGACTCGGGTTATAGACCCGATTGGGTCAAGTAAGTTGCTTTATTTTAATTAGATGATTAAAAAATAAATAGTGATAATAAATGAACCAACTAAAAAAAATAATCATGATAACATGAAAAAAAAATCAAAAGGAAAAAAATAATATAGCTTAATTCTTAGCTGATTAAGGATGAAAGAATGAAGTTGGGTAAAAAAAGAATAAAAAAATTAGCTCGACTCAACTTGAGTTAGAATAATAAACATTAACTTTGGTAATAAGGGGAGAGCCAGCTCGCCAAACTTACACCCAACTCAAGAGATCAAAGTAACTTGATAGAAAAGAACATAGAGAAAACTACAAAGCCTATTTAAAAAAAAAATTAAATTTTGAATGATGAAATAAAAAAAATAGATAAAAAAAACAATGTCAACCCGCATTAATTTTTTAAACCTGTAACTTGGGTTGTTAGATTAAAAACACCATATTTGAAAAAGGCATGAAGCTCAATCCCCAACTAATATAATGCTAGATGATAAAATTAAAAAAATATCAAATTATACAAAAGGATTCAAAATAAAAATAGCAATTCAAAGAATAAGGATTAAAATTAAAATAAAAAACAAATTATATGACAATCACTATTTTTTAATTGAAGGGTGAAATTAAAATAAAAACTTAAAAAAGGAACCCAAAAAAGTGACACAATAAAAAAAGAGGCCCAAATTGAAAACAAAAAATAATATATTATAAATGGGGATCAAATGATGAAATAAAAAACAAATAAGAATTGTATAAAAGTGTTAAGAACAAGAATTAGAAATTAAAAAAATAATGATAAAAAATGAATACTAATAACTAAAAGGAATATTCTAAAATTTTGAATGGTCAGCGTAAGTTTTGAGGGCAAAAGAAAAAAAAGAGGAAAAAAAAAAGTCTTGCCTACGAAAATTATTCCTTTGCTGCCTTTACACGTCGTACCAGTAGAAAGAAGACGCCACAAGGATTCCAATAACATGGCTAAAGGTAATTTTTATTGTTGGGAGTGCCATACTAGCTACCTAAAAACTGTGAACACTTCTCATATACTTGCGCTTATGTTGTACGCGTCAACCACTTTTTATTTAAACAATATTTTATATTAATTGAAATACTAAATTGCCCCGTTCAACTTGATAATAATAAAAAAAAATATAGTGAAAAAAATAAAAAGCTTTTGAAAGCAAGTTTTTAAATTTTTGCTTCTAACGTAATTGAATTATTTTATTATGCTTAAAAAAATGAAAAGACTAAAAAACTTTTAGATTCCACTTTTTTTTTTAAATGATTTTAAAGGTAATTGACTTTCTACTATATTTAAAAAATAATAAAAAGATAAAATTCTACTATATTTAAAAAATAAAAAAAAGATAATTTTACCCTAATCCCCATCCTCAATCTAAAATATATTTTATATTAAATTAAGTAAAATTTGATTTGATATGAAATAATTAACATGACAAGTAAATTAAATTAAATTAAATTAATGATCCTATCAAACCCCCCCTTTTTTTTATCAAATAATATAGTTTTAACATTTAAAAATAAAATTTTAAAATAATATTGTTTTAGATTTATCAAAATCAACCCAAAATAACTCACAGAACTCATTATACAGCCTTGCTTCGGGCCAAGTTCATTAAATTTGTGCATAATAAGCTGTCATTTAAGGCAAGGCAATGCTAAGGATGAGGAACATAAAACAAATGGTGTGAATTGCAAATTGTTAGGCACTGAGTGCAGGGGCAAGGGAGTATGGCATTTCTTTTGCATGTCCGAGGGAGGGCAGTGCTCTAGAGGTAGGTGATTGTGAAGTCCCAGTCTAGAGAGAGAGAGAGAGAAGGAGAGAGAGAGAAAGCTAGCATGGAAATAGAATATTCATTAAACCAGAAGTTTATTATATAAAGGTTGCTCTAATTCGGTTGAGGGCGTGAAAATCTAAGGGTGTTGGTGGGATTTGCGAATTAAGGAGAAAAAAACTTCAAGATCTCCAACTTCTCTCTCGTAACATTTTCATGAATTGTTTTATTTATTTATTATTATAAGAAGAGATATTCAACGGATCATAGATTAAATCACAAGTATAGCTTTCTTTCGATCCTTAGATCTCTACCTTTTTTTTTTTTAAAAAAAAACACGGATCCTATTTTTATTTATCAAAGAGAAGAGTGAAAGAAAATAAGATGTACTCTAATAACCTTTTATTATTTACTCTAATCAGCGACTTTTATTTTTATTTTTTAAAAATCGATATCATTTTAATTTTTTTTTTTCGTTCATGTCAACTCAAATCAATACCGGAGCTTTTCACATGTCAATTTTGAAATCGAATTGCATTTTATAATATATTACGAAATTTGGCACTAGTCCACTCTCTCTTCTATGTGGCTGCTCGCATCTATAGAAGAGTATATATTTGCTTTCACGAACTGTTCAGACAAATTATACCCAAGATGCTGATGTCTTGAATTTCAGAATCCATTTTCAATGGATTTCCAGCTATTGGTTTATACGATACGATCATCAAAGTTTGAACAACTTGCACTATAGATTTTTGTATTCTCATGCTTATCCACTCCAACAATGGATTAAACACTGAAAGGGATGTTCGATATTTATTGGATTCATGTCTGCAACAGATATTAATACAAAAAGAACCGAAAAAAAAAAGAAAAAGAAAAATAATTTACAAATTGGCAAGAGGCATGGTGAATGAACCACACAATAAAGTTGTTCTCGTTCTATCCAAAAGGGGTCCACCATCTAGCACTTTTTTGCCCTTTACCCTTTTCATAGACTATTTCGACCAATCCTATCGTTTCTCGAATCTCCTTTTTATTTCCGGTCTCTTTTAACCCTAAATGCCACACTCTTTATGTTCTGTCCTTCCTTCTCTTATTCCTGCTTCAAAGCACGTTTTTACTCACTTATTTGGCCAAAACAACCCCTTTTGGCATCTGGGTCGCTTTGATTTTAGTTCTTTTGGAGACATGGTCTATCTGGGTACTTGAGGTTCTGTTTTATTATTAAAATATTGAGTCGGTTTTGATAAATTTGGGATATTTTGGCCTAGTGGGTTTTGATTTTGGAGGTCTCGGTTAACTGATTGGTTTTTGAGAAGAGGAACTGATTTCAGAATCTGGATCTGCATAAATTTCAGTTTCTGAAGCGGGTTTTGGTTGAAGTCTGATTTTTTTTTTTTGATCTTGGAGTGGTGGGTTCATGGGTTATTTGGTGGGTTAATGGTGAAATTAAAAAATTTGATTAGGAGTTTGTGTGGAATTTGAGATAGAGAGAGACAAATTGAGAGATTTGGAGATGAAGAGAGGGAAAGACTATGATAAGATAATGGGGCCTATGTTTCCTAGGCTACATGTGAATGATACAGATAAAGGAGGGCCTAGAGCTCCCCCAAGGAACAAGATGGCTCTTTATGAGCAACTTAGTATTCCATCTCAAAGGTTTAATCCTGATGTTTTGTCTCGTAATTCGAGTAATACTAGCGACTTAGCTCCTACAGGATCCTCAAGCCAGGTACTTTCTGATGTATTTATATCTGTTGTTATTTATCTTTCGATATGGGTTTTTCCTCTCTATGCGACTTTTCTAGCAAGTGATGTTTATTAGAGTTGGTTCTGAGCAAGAGAAGTTCTGGTTTGGAATTAGATTTAGTAATGATCTAGAATGCTTCTGGTTCGTTAGAGTTGGTCTTTTGACTTGTTTTAATTTCATACCATGGCTGTTATATGGTTGTTGAGTTGTTTTTGGTTGTAAATTTTATAGTTTGAGGAACCCTTTACTTAAATTGGTCCTTTTCCGTGTCATGTATAAGGTGGTTTATTTGTGTACTGTCTTTCAGAATTTCTTCTCATTACTGCTTATTAGAAGAATAAAAGCATGATTTCTATGTGGAAAGCATGCACAAGTGGTTTAGCATTATTTTTCCGTAAGCTTGATGCTATGGTTGTTGACTATGGTGAAGGAGCCAACAAGCTATTTTCTGTTTAATGAGTAATATGACTAGGTTGAACATTATTGCCATAGAAGGTAATGAATGTGTTCCATATGGTGATGCTGCTAGTTGGTATTTATGATGTCTTAACTATGAGGCATTCTTATGCCATCAGCTCCTCGGAGAGATAATGATGGTGGTTGATACTGGGTCTTTATTGGGATGTTTAAGAGAAACTTTCACCTGAGAGAAACTATTTGTATTACATAATGGTTCCCTACAAGTTTCAAGCACTGGAAGGGGTTATGGTGGTCTGATATAAACTTTTATTCTTTGGATGCGTGCATGTGACTGCTTCTTGCTTTTGTTCTCTTTTAGTAGGGATAGTGGTTTTACCTTTTCTGATCGTCATGAGTAATTGATATGCAGGGCAGTGGCCTTGAAAGACATTTTCCTTACCCTCATTATGTCCCTTCTCCAACACCCACTGATGTGGCTGAGAAATACCATTCTCGCCAGCCTGATGGAAGAAATTTGAACACTCCAGTGGCACCACTGATGCAACGAAAGAAAGTAGGTGAAGAAGATGATTTTACAGTTCCTGTTTTTGTTCATTCCGGGAAGGGTCAAGGTCAGACTAAAATGCAGACTAGTGCTGCTCAGGAAAAACTCACTTCCCTCTGCCCTACTTATTCGGGTCATTCATCGAGAATCCAAAATGCTGGTGATAATGATCATATTGGCTCCACAGGTCTCAATCTGAGACCAGACACAAGTAACCAGAGTGAAGATAACCTAGAAGTGTGTGTCTCAAGTAGTGATCATATAGCAAGACATTCCACAAATTTGCGAACAAGAGAAAAGAATGACATTCCTGAAGAAGGCAATGCATCTCAAAATCAGCAATATCGAAATAACCTTGTGTCTAATTTTACCATATTACATGAAAATGATACTTGTTTGCAACAAGAGCCTTCAGCTAGGTTGCAACCAAATCACAGTGAACATGGTGACCATGTTCCTGAGTCGAGGAGGCAAAAGGAGAAAATAAACATTTTTCAGCCTGGAAATGACTCTCATTTGAGGAAGGATTGTAGTAGTCCCAATGAACCTGAAATTGACAGCGAATGTTTTGGAGACAAGACTTGTGGGTCACTGCAATTCAGAAATGGAGACAAAAGCAATGATGCCTCTGAGACCTCCATGGTGGATTCTGTATCAGTGTTGGATATTTCTCCAGATGATGTTGTGGGAATTATTGGTCAGAAACATTTCTGGAAAGCAAGAAGAGCAATTGCCAAGTAAGTCTTCTTGCTCACTTACTGCTACTCATGATTTTTTTGTCATGGAAAATTCATATTTTAGGTTGCACAGAAAGGTTTTTCTAAATGTGGTGATTGATAGCATATTCTTATTTAATGGATGAAATTATTACAGGTTTTGACTTCGTAAAATTTTTGCAGTGTCATATTTTTTTTTTTTAAATTAGAACATGTAAAAATCTCATCCTGTTGTCTGTGGCCTTGCATTCCCCTTTGAGTATGTCTCATTTCAAAGGGAAACACAAAAATATACTCTACAGACATAGCAGATTTATTTGGCTCAACTATAGATTTAGTGAGTTTGATTTTGATGCTTTGATCTTGATGCTCTTACATTTTTATTGTGTTCTCTTAATTTGAAACATGAGAGTATGTATATTCTTTCAGAATTTATGTTCATATTTTTTGTTCTAAAAATGGCTTTTTCTCAGAACAATAAAGTAATTTTGCTATAGTTCCAATGTTATTTGTGGCTGTATATTTGTAAAAATCGCCTCTGTTCTTGGATTAGGGCAGCCTGTAATTATAGTAGTTGATTTAAGTTTACTGTAGAATTTTGGGGTTTTCCTGATAGGATTGGAAAACATAAGGTGATGTTATTTTTCCATGGGGGAAGAGAATGATAAGTGGAATCCAGGAAGGTTCTACATTTTCTTGGTCTTGGGATTAGTTTTCTTCTTATTTAAAAAATGTAGATCTATTGTTGAAATACTACATGGAATACTAACTTTAGGAACATGGAATGATTCCTTGATTTTGAACTGAAGACTTGTAAACGTGGCTATGGGCAAGGGAGAACTCACTAGTGTGGAATCCCAGGATCTCTTCGAATCTAGCATGTTTATGTGTGCAAAGGCCCTCAATAGCATTTTAATGGCGGATCATCTGACAGCAGGGAGATGGACAATACTAATTTGAAGTACTTTGTCAATGTGCCCCCGAGACTGGATCATCTAAAAAATGCCCTTTTGCTTCTGCTTTTGGGTACATTCCTGTCTCGGTTTGGTGCAAGAAGGCAACCAGGGGTGGTGGATGATCCCAGATGATATTGCTGGGCGAGTCATGGAAGAGAGAAACTGGAGAATAACTGCCAGTGTGGGATTGTTGGTGGACTGGGTGGTGAATATAATTGTTTTGTGTTTGGTGTTTTAAGTTGGAAGATTTATGGGGCCAGAATTCCTTTTGTTTGTGCCAATCTTTTTCGTGATTTTCCTGATGTACAATTTGCACATGTACTCATTTTTTTTAACTAAACTGATTCTATATCTTTAAATTTAAAAGAGAGTTGTAAATTATGTAGACGATGTAAATGCGATGCTGGCTTGAGGTCCTGTCTATTTTTTGGACTGAATATGTTTTGAGTATGCAACTATGCTTAAGAATTTATTTACCAGAAAAATGAAGAGCTGAAAACATGTATTATTCTGAACCAAAATGTTAGTTCAGTGCGTGAAGCTTCAACATTTACATTTGGATGGCTCAGTGACTGTATTCTAGTTTTGAATTCTGTGTTGTTTCTTTCTCTTTCTCTTCCTCACCCCTCCCCTCCCCTTGTGTGTATATTTCTTTTCCCATGACATTATCTTCTTGTGTTCAGTAGAATAATATGCCATCGTGGTTGTATTTGTATACTAGTGCATAATGATATGATTTCTGCCAAGTGTTTGTAAGTATAGTTGTAGAAGGCTTCAAAGTTTTGGTGGCCTCAGGGAAATAGGCATCATGGTTTTTTAGACAAAAACTAACCACTCAACTAATAAATCAAACATCAGATTTTTCATTTCCTGCAGAAAATGGCCCGTGTGAACTTTTTAAAATTTTATTTGAACCAAGTGCTTGCCTGGTTTTAATTTCTGGTCTGCATTGAGGTCTTTAAAGAATAATGCTACGTTGTGCCTGGTTGTGAACAAATGTTGAGGCAAGATGATTCTGCTGTTCCTTCTATGTGCTTACCAGAACATGTTACAAACTCTTGTGGCTTTTTTGTCCCTGATCCAACTCCTGTTACTTTCTACAGTCAACAAAGAGTGTTTTCCGTACAAGTGTTCGAGTTGCATAGACTGATAAAGGTAAGGTGGTCCTTGTTAAGTAGCTTGTTCTAGCCCGGGAATGGGTTTCGTTGAATTTATGCTTGCTTGGAAAGACAGTGCCTTTAAAAATTCTCGTTCATACAGGTTCAGCAACTGATCGCAGGATCCCCACATCTCTTACTTGAGGAAGAGGTTCATCTGGCCAAGCCTCCTATGAAGGGCTCTTCTTGTAAGAACCTTCCATCAGAATGTGCTGTAACACCTCCAGTTCATGTTGCGAAGCACAAAGATAATTCAGAGAACCCAAACCATAAGATGGAATGTTTTGCAGAGAATGCAGTTGGGCAGACACCCTTAGCTTCTGTGAAAAATGGTCAGCCTCCAAATTTCAGGCCCCATGCAGGACCGACAACAGTTCCCATGGCTGCTGACACCAAAATGGCTCCTTGGTGTTTCCATCCTCCTCCTGGACTTCAATGGTTAGTTCCTGTAATGTCCCCCTCAGAAGGATTTGTATATAAGCCTTACACTGCCCCTGGATTCATGGGATCGGGTTGTGGAGGATGTGGACCTTTTGGGCCAATTCCCTTGACAGACAACTTTATGACTTCAGCTTATGCTGTTCCAACATCTCATTATCATCAAGGTATTGGGGTCTCACCAGGTGCTCCTCCAGTTGGTAATGCTTGCTTCGCCCCATATGGCATGCCAGGAATGAACCCAGCCATCTCAGGTTCTGCAGGGTCTGGTTCCTGTGGTCAAACTGCTCAGTTTCCAGGAGGCGTATTGAGCTCGAACATGCCACATCAAAGCTCATGTAATGAACGGACTCAAAAGAGTGAAGCTGTTTTAGAAGGTATGAAGCTTCGGGCATCTAAAAACACTTCGGTACAAGGAAGTACAGGTAGTAGTCCCAGTGGCAGAGTGCAAGGGGTTGGGACTGTTCAAGCCGCTGATGGAAGAGCTGCGCTCCCACCTTTCCCAGTGACTCCTCCTTGCCCTGAGGGAGCCCCTCAGCATCAAGAGACAGACCAGCTGTCGAGAGTGATCAAGGTTGTGCCTCACAATGGTAGATCTGCTACTGAATCAGCAGCTCGAATTTTCCAATCCATACAGGAAGGGAGAAAACAATACGACTCTCTTTAGCTTTTTTTTTTTTTTTAAATGTCTGACAACTGTTGGTAAACAACATGAGACACATCTGAGTTGCTAGTGGTTCTTGGTTATTTGCTCCTCGGTTTTTTTATTGGTATAATGTGTAATGTACTCTCCTCTTTTCAGACCTGATTGTAGGCTATTTGTATGTAGATAGTCTGTAAGAAAACAGCGATGTAACATGAATGTGGCGCTCTTCATGCTGTTGTATACTTGCTTGTACTGTGCTGAAATAATTTTACAGAGTTATCATGGATCTTAAAAAGGGAGGATACATTCAGCACTGACGACTTCCGATTCTCTCTCTCACTAAAAAAAAAAAATGTTGCATTTCTAAAATTTTCTTCTTTGAAGTTGTCTTCGCTGGTCAATTATCCAGTGCAGTGGAAGTCCTATCCTGTTTCAGAAACCAGGATTTGTAACATGATTTTGCGTCACTCGCGATTTCAAGTAGCTGCAAGAGCCAAGACTTGCATTTTCTCACTTTGAAGGAAACTGCCATGCCAAAATTTCACATGCAAATCTGGTGACATTCAATCCATACCACAAGTAATCTTCAAGTTTGAGCGTAATCAGAAAGAGTAAACCAACAATCATATTGTTGAGGTTTATATTCAAAATAAAGTTGATGACGGATCAAAGGACTGCTGGATGAATCTCCTAAACATCTTTTCCAAACCATATTTCAAAGAAAAACGTTTCAAGACACTTATTTTTTAGGTTTATATTAAAAAAACGTTTCAAGACATTTATTTTTTAGGTTTTCAATACTCTCATGGACAACGATAGCTTTGACCTGGCCCTCCGAAGAAAAATGTAGCTTCATCATTTGCATTCCCTGCTTTGTAATTAACTGCAGAGTAGCAATTATATTCGTCTTTCCAAACGGCAACAAAGGTAGGGTACTTGTATGACTTAGAATAATCCAGAACCCTTGGCTGTCCAATGAAACATGCAAAACCATACAATTCCTCCGCGTCATATCCACTTCCCATGGCTGTCTTTGTGTGGGGAGTTTTCCTGACATTAACACTATAAACTTGTCCTCCCCATTCAACAGATGTGGCACTGTGTTTTAGCGAAAAGAAGAGACTTCCAGGCCAGTATCCAACAGTAATGTTGTGAAATACCAGCCACCAATTGGTTGTGGTTGGATCCTATGTGGTTCCGCAGATGAAACTTATGTCAATTGCAACATCATTAGTAAATGTTTCAACGAAGATAGAAAAGAAAAGATTAATTCATTACCATGAAGATGTTGATTGGGAGAACATACTGTTGTTGAAATGAACTAGAACCGGGCTCAACAGCTCCACCAAGAGCAATTTCGGTGCTAGTTTGCACGAATCCATAACAAGTAAGGTCGAAGCAACCTGTTTTCTTGTATCCATCAACCTAACAGAAAATGAAAATGAAAGGGCATGAAAATTGTCAATAACTGACGTAGAAATATTGTTGTCTGAACATTCTTCCGCAAATATGTATTTTTCAGAAGAACTTACAGTCCAGTACACAAAAAATCTAGTCCGTGCATCACTATATTCTGCAGGGTGTACCTGGAAAGAAATTAGTAACATGGAGAGCAGAATAAGGACATCAAGCTATTTCAGAATAAAGATGACTAACTCTATAAGAACAACTGGAGGTTTACACTATCCTATTTGTTGATGAACTAACCGTCCATCCTGCTTCCACGCTTTCAAAATTGTTTACTGCACCACTCTTAAGCCAGATTTGAGCAGTAGTGAATTCAGGTAACCTTTCAACACGTGGGTTCCAGACATTTATTTCTCCACTGGCTCCAACATAATTGTATCCATATGTCAAAAGGATTGCGGTCTGGTTCAGGAAGAAAATCAATTTTTAGTGTTAGACATCAGTATTATCATAGGGGCTGATACGGAGATGATTAATATAGTATATAGCATCAGAATCACAACAAAGAAGTGGTTTTAGTTGCTGTGTATAGAGCAGGAAAGTTTTCAGTACAGGTGTGCCACTGTCATCATAAACAAAAGCATGTACCTGATACTAGTCGAAGACCGAAAAAGAAGAGAATGCTCTTGATATTTAAGCCTTTCATAGCTGTGATATATAAATTTGAAAAGTATATATGGAACATGCAGATTATTCATTAGCATAAGATTAGTGTACATGCAACCATCAAGTTCATGGGTTTTAAAAGGATGCTTACAGAACGATTTTCTGGAGTAGGATAAAGAATTGAGCCTTTGGTGTTGTTGAGGTGCATAAAGCGATCCTGAGTGGCTATTTTTTTTGTCCCTTTGAGATGTTCAGGGCTCTTTCTCCCATTAGTTCTCAATAACTCCCGCCTTCGGATTCTGCGGATAGGAATAGTTCCCTTTGGACAACTACCTCTTTTTTTCCAAAGTTGAGACACAACAGGCCGAGAATTCTCGCGTTCTCCATTTGGAGTCTCTGTTGAAGGAATAAAACTGGGTTGCATCTGCATATTTTGGGAAGCTTAGAGATAACAGTTGACACTGTCTGGTGGATTTTGGGAGGAAGAAATGAATAATAGTAAAAACAAGACCATACGCAAAGAACATGGATTTTCATGGAAGGATTCATGCCTTTTTTTAGCAGATTCACTAATCACTATTGCAAATTTAAGTACGAAAATGAAAGGGAAAGGTTTATGAAATGGAGCTTGGAGATTCACCTGAATAGTATGGTTTTTCAGAGCAGGATGATCAAAAGCAGGTTGCTTGTAGATATCAACACAAGCAATGATATCTCCATCTTCACTCTGCAAGAACAATACCAAGTGGCAATACATTAGGCTTGCTATCCATGCCTTAATAAGTCAAAAAACAAGGGGTTAATTCTATTTTGTCAAGATTTTAACATGCAAAATTGGAATAAACGCTTCCATGGATTGATGGGAAAAACAAGTGAGTTAAATGACAACCACACAATAGAAGATAACTAATTAGACATAATTGAAGTCGATCGAGGTTGTCAAATATAATCTTAATTGGTATTTTTATCACCGCATATATAATTAACTCTATATAATTTGTTTTGAGGTTTATATATAAACTCAAAAACTAACTTAAACAATATAGAAAATCTGAAAATTAAAAAAGAAAAAGAAAAGGAAAAAGAATTGAGGTTCTAAACAAATTAATAAAAAATTAAATTACCAATCCGATTTTCTAAATTGAATATGAAAGAAAAAATTTTATAAACTAAATAAAAAATAATAGTCACTTTGAAAAATAATATCTTCCTAAAATTTATTTTGTATCAATCTCCCCGAGATGGAGCAAACTAGCTCTCAAGTTAAAAAAAAAATTTGCTTTAAACTCGTGGATGTCCAATCAAACTACTCCGATATCATTTGACACGGATATCAAAAGTGAAAGATAATGAAGTTTGTTACATATCAAAACCTTCAAAAACTAAAAACATCGTAACTATAAAAAGATTTCTAAGATACTTAATTTTATTCATTCATGTCTTTATTTATTAAAAGCTATTACAACCTTTTATATAGAAAAAATAAAAAAAGTCTAATAATAATGAATCATAAAATAAAAATAGAAAAAAAAATAAAATTAACAAATAAAAATATTTATTTTCTTAAAAAATCCATGCATGTGTTATTTTTTTCTGTTTTAATGAGTATTATGACTAATAAAAACGTTAAAATAAACGCTTCCACGGATTGACAGGAAAAACAAGTGATGTAGATGATAACTACACAATAGAAGATGACTAATTAGACATAATTGAAGTCGATCGAGGTTGTCACATATAATCTTTGTAATATATAATCTTAATTGGTATTTTTATCACTGCATAAATAACTATATATAATCTATCTTTACAAGAGATTTATATGAATTTAAAAATCAATTTAAACAAGCTAGAAAACCTGGAAAAAAAATTGAAGTTCTAAATAAATTAGTAAAAATTAAAATTACCAATCTAATTTCTAAATTGAATAGGAAAGAAAAAATATATAAAAAAAATATTTTCCTAAACTAAATAAAAAATAATAATGACTAATAAAAATAATATCTTTCTAAATTTATTTTGTATTAATTTTCTTAGGATTGAGCATAGGGTAATGGAGTTTTTTACATTTCAAAACTCTAAAAAATAAAAAACACCATAACTATAAAAAAATTTAAAATACTTAATTTTATTCATTTATGTCTTCACTTACCAAAAATTATTACAACTTTTTATATAGAAAAAATAAAAAATTCTAATAATAATAAATAATAAAATAAAAATAAGAAATAAAAATAAAAATATTTATTTTCTTAAAAAAATCCATGCATCAGTTTCTTGGATTAAAAAAAAGTCATCCTCAAGTTCATATCTCAGTCAACCACCATCCTCCATGAACATCCTTTGTATGTGGGTCATCCTATTATTGGTTCCTAACATAATATATTTGCGTGAGTTGTTTCATTTTGAGTTTTAGCATTGAATTTCTAATTAGAGCAATTCGACACACTAGAAGACAACAAACTATAAATATAATCCGGTATTTTTATCATTATATAAATATCTCTGATATAATCGGTCTTAAATAAGCTCGAAAACAACCTAATCAGCTAGAGAAAATAAAAATATAAAACTATCAATTTAATTTCTTAAACCAAATAAAAAAAAAATATCATATAAAAAAATATTTTTCTAAACTCAAGCTAATTTATTTAAGCTTATCAGCCAGAGAACAAAAAACTCTAACAATGAAATAATAATGACTAAGAAAACAATTTCTCCCAAAAAAATCTTGTTGCATCAACAAGCTAAAAAAACATGGACTAAAAGAAACAATTTCTTCTCCAACAGGTGAGATCTGAAGGGAAATTTATGAAGTACAATACAATATTTAGCCCAAAGCATAAGCAGTGAGTACATGCAATATTTTAGTGTAAAATCCAGAAGCTCTTGTATAATTCCTAAATCTTGTAGCAAAAACCTCATCTCTAGATGAGATTCATCATACATTGAGACTCGATGGAGTGACATCATTTGAAAAGAAATTGATATGAAAACAATTACGCATCTGAGGGTGTTAGTATGAAAATTAGCTGATAAGAAGAAAGAAAATCATGTCAGCACTGGCTCATGATAATGTTTGTTTGAAGACGGTGTATATAACTACATGGCATCATATACCTTAATGGTCTTGACTGCAGGTTTATTGAGAAGCTTTAACCTCCTATTGATTTCAGATTTTCTAGCTTTAGTTTTGCCATTTACTCCATTGCTCAATATGCAAAGTAGTATCAGCAACACAAGCATGGAAATTCTTTTCTCCATCTGCATGAAAATTCTGTTCTCTAGCTATCTGTTCCTCTCTCTCTCGCACTCTAAGATGAAGAACACAAATAGACTCTCTTTTCTCAGAGCAGGAGGAATTAAAGACAGCCCCAGAAACATATATAGAGGCATATGAACTCCCCAGAAAGGAAGTTGAAATTTGAAAACAGAAAACATTTTTCGGTCCTGGAAAACATTAATTACATTCCAAGCTATTTCGAAAACCTTGGATTGTATTTCACTATGATCGCTTTTTCTTTCCATGAAAAGATTACCAAATTCTCCCGCTGTAGGATTTACGATAAAGATCAAGATTTACGTCCTTTGGACAGCAGGTGATTTTCTTATCCTATAATTAGCCCTCTATGTCAGCGTAATATAACTTTTTTGAGTCGGATTTCATGACAGTCTAGGAAGATAAAATTAACAACTAATAAAGGAAAATGCAAGGCAAAGACAGGAAGAAAATGGACATATACAATATATGGTTACTTCATATTTTGAAAATACAAAAAAATATTCTGAAACCATCTCTTTTATGTCTCTGTTTTTATTTCTTTAACTAAACACATTTTCATCCTCGCAGTCTTGTTTTTCCCGGGATAATAACCAAATGTTATTATCATAAAACTCCCAAACGCAAAACGGCATTTATTGGAGACATGGTCAAATTCAGTTTTGCTGTTGCATATAGAAACAAGACAGGAACAACTGCATTCTCTGATTCTTAAAGTTCTTCTGCCAAGTGTTCTAAGAATTTGATTTCTTCATGTGATTATGTTTTGCAAGAATCTTTTTATCAAGGGAAGCGTGCATGCATTTACATTTGGCAAGACAGAACCTATGAGTTACAGAAGCAAAGAATCTGAAATAAGTCAATCTTCAACAATTCAGCGCACTTGGGAATTGATAAGATATTTGTTGTTGCCACCTTTTACATTACAATCTCAATTGAAGCAACTAGGCAGGTCCAAATAAAGAAATTGCATGGTGCTCAAGTTACAGCGTGGTTTTTTATGATCATCCATATTAAAACTAGAAGATAACGTGACAAGCTATAATTTATAGGATGCCATTAAATATAGCTTGAGTACAGTAAAATTTATCTTGAAATGACCTGCATCATAGCAGACATTAAAAGTTATGATCAAGGGCACAGGGGATTCTGACCAGGCCCTCCGTAATAGAACTCAGGATCTTCTATGTAATCACCAATATACTCAGCATCATAGCACCTGTACTCGTCCAAGAAAGTTGAGACCCACTCTGGGAACTTCAAGACTAGAGAATTTTCACGAATTCGCATTCTCTTGATACAACCGGAATTGCCTGATACATAATCCGGAAATTGTCCATTACCCATAGCTGTCTTAGTATGGGGAGGATGCTCCAGTTTTGAGCTGTACACTTCCCCTCCCCACTCAGCTGTTTCTGCATTACCACGCAACCAAGCAAACAAGTCAGGTGGCCAGTAACCCAGATTAATTTTCTCTCCATACTGCACCCACCAGTTGCCTGTGTTTGGGTCCTAAAACAAAATAAGATAAAAGAGAGAGATGTTTCAGATGATGGGGGGGACTGAGGTGGGGAAAAGGCCACCATCAACCAACAATTAACTTTTCTGACCTTAAATATGAAAAGGGTTATTTGATATGGGAGACCAGAAGGGACTGAAAGAGGATATATCGCTGCACCAAGAGCAATTTCACTGCTAGTTTGAACGAAACCAGGACATGTAAGATCAAAGCAACCTGTTTTCTTTGATGCGTCAGCCTGATTCCAGACAGAAGAGAAAATAGTGAATCAAGACTTGTGCTGGCTTTTTCAAAATGGATGAGATTTTAACACTGTCACTTATTCATGAAGTTAAGTAATGCTTCGACAAGCACATTTCTCTTGATTTAGAGCTTGCGTGCAACAAGATAGGCCTGGCTTGAACTTACAGTCCAATACACAAATAATCGAGTTTTTCTGTCTCCATAAACACTTGGATTTACCTGCAAAGTTGAGAAGTGTTCTGGAAAATCAGATTTTGTGCAAGAAAAACTGAACATTGCACGGAGACAACAAACAATATGCAGTTGTGTAGCTTTGAGTTATGTAAATCAAACACAGTACTAATTAACAGTGTTTTGCTAACCGCCCATCCAGCTTCGACACTCTCAAAATCATAGTAAGGACCACTTTTCAGACTAACTTGAGAAGTACTGTATTCATTATCAGATTCAACACGAGGATTCCAAACTTTTATGTCTCCCTTAACCCCTGAATAACTATACCCTGCTGTGAGCAGTATAGCCACCTGATTAGCATAGCGCAAAATTAGATACCATTCAAGTAGGACACAATGAATGTCATACATGCGTAATTAGAAACGATGTTCTATACCGAGCGATTACTCTGCTGAAGGTTTGAGCTGATGTCTTTATTGATACAAGTAAGCGGAGGAGAAGAACAAGGCTTCTTCCTTCCATAGTCTTCAAGTGAATTTGTTTTAAGCGGTACTTTTTGCGGTAATCTTCGGACTGGAATTGTTCCCTTAGGACAGCTTCCACTTTTCTGCCATAGTCGTGATGCTAAATTCATTGAAGAGTCTTGATTCTGCAATCTATTTGCTTTTGTTGTTGTTTCCTCTATATTTGGATCGTAACTGGGTGCCATCTGAATAAAAAATGAACTTGAAACAATTTAAGGTAGAAAAACAATCGGAGAAAAGGACTTCTGCTAAAGTAAATAGTAAAAATATGACCTGGATGGTGTGATTCCTTAAAGCAGGATGATCAAAAGCAGGCTGCTTGTAGATGTCGATGCAATCTATAATATCACCATCTCCTCTCTACTGGCACAAATATTGTCAGTGGTTGAATAATCTACCCGTTCCACTACAAACAGAAGAGAAGTCCCCAAATTTAGCAGGAAACTTGTACCTGAAGTCTGCTTACTGTGTTGCTTTCGAGGTGTTTTATCTTCTCTCTGACTTCCAAAATCTTCTTTCCCGGCATCAAGTTACACTCCCCGATCCCAAAACCAAAAATAATTATTCCCAACAGAATCACCATTCCTTCAAGTGGCAAACCGCGAGAACAGAAACTTCCAGCCATTTCTTACAGGAAAAGGTTACTTTAATCAATAGTAAATCTTGGAAAAAACAATGCTTCACATAATCCCCTGCCCCATTAATGAAAAATGAACTTGAATGTGATGTAATCATCACTTGATGATGATCAAATCATGCGGACATTCCAAGTACTTTCAAATTCAAAAGCACACAGAGTTGGTATGGTACACCTTCTAATCATCCATTTTACGTTTCCATCATGTCATGTGATATGCAAAATGTGAAACATGCATATACAGTAGGTTCTTGAAGAATATAATTTTGGAACATTCTGGGACCAAACTTGGAGGCTGTAGTGACCAACTTTTGTGATGAGCAATTAAGCTGTCAATAGCTTAACCTAACTCCTTTTGATATTATGTTGCAACTCTTCGGATCCCCATATCTTGACGAAGTAGGAAGAACATTTCCCAGCACATACAGTCGGGGGAATTTGACCATACAATCTTTGCCACTTGGTAATCAACACCATCATGATTCCCATCATCAAAACACGTAATTGTAAGGTGAAGTGTAGAAATCAAATTAGATCCATTTATGTTAATTATTTCTTTTCTTGCTATTTTTCATATTGTAATCCCATCAATTTATGCTAAAACCTAATCCAGAAAACATTTAAGCGTAATCCCATCAAGAACACTTGAAATCTTCAAACCAAATCACGGGTCCAACGCCTATGGTGTAAAACTTCAACAACCTGGCAACGGGATTGAAAAACTTTGGAAATTGGCTGCAGTGATTTCAACCGCGCACGGAAATATTTAGCTGAAGTCTTGTTCTCTGTTGGTAGTTTCGAAATTCTTTTTGTATATGGTTGAATTTTTTCGTAAAAAAAAATATAATGGAATTCTCTATAGCACATTGATCAGAATTTTCAACTAGAGCCAGTTTAAGTAATAGGTATCCAATTGGATCCTGTTTTTATCTTATACTGGTTTTTTCCCCCGCACATGTACCATTCAATTGTGTATTTATTATTTTTTACTAGTTTTTTATGAATTAATTCAATAGTTAATAGTTGAAAAATACAAAGTCTATGTATATTTATTATAATAACTCCAGAAAATAAGTATAGTTAAGATTAAAATAGTATTCTTTATATCATGCTATTGTAAGAAATGTCATTTTTTCAACAAAAAAGAAAGAAAGAAAGAAAGAAAGAGCATCATTTTTTCTTGCAATGTACATAAAAAATCGTTTCAACTAAAAATAATAATTCTATCATTTTTTTAATTAAAACTAAAGTTAGTTTGGTTAACTGATAAAACTAATTAATTATGATCAAATATAAAACTAAAAATATGATAAATATTAATCTAAACCATTTTTATTCTAATTGCTTATATTCTATATATAATTGAAAACTCTTGAAAAAAACTCGATAAAAAAATAAAACTTGACATGATATTGGACCTAAAATATTTATATTTATATTTCAATATTATAAAATTAAAATGTTTTCTCCTACCAAAATTACTATTATATTAAAATATTTGTGAATTATGTTTTATTAAAGAAGTCATCTGTTCAAATAAAATCTATATATAAAAAATGCATAAGGTGTATGGTGTGAATAAAAAAATTATTCAGAATTCTTTAATTTTTAACTTGGTAATATTAGCATTGTAGTTTTTATGAATTCATTTATTTTAAAGATTTCATCCTTATTATTTGTGAGTAAAATAATAAAGATATAGGCTTGAATAGAAATTTTATGTTACCTTTTGACAAATGAATTCTTTTTTCATATTAGTAGAATTGGTCAAAAGGAATAAAACTTTTAATCTAAAAGAGTAAAAAAGATAACACAAGACAGTAACTAAGGATCCTCTAAAAAAAAACTAAGGTCTATATAATTTAATAATTTACTAAATTTTATTTATTTTAATTTTAATTATATGTAAGGTGAATAAAAGTAAAGAATATAGGCATGAGTGAAGGTTTTATGAATCATTATATTTAAAGGAGTCTTTTTAATAATAGGAATGATTATAAAAAGTGAAAATACAACTTATAACCTTTTTTTTAATTGTTTATATTAATATTTTATATTTTAGTAACATCTATAACAAAAACAAATCTTGAAAAAAAATGTTATTTTTCTTTCATCTAATTGAGTCAGAGATAACATATGATACACACAAACATAAAAGCTTTTAAACCTATTTTAAGCCTTTTTTAGAGTTTCCATAATCAAAATAAAGTGTCAATAAGATTCTACATATGCTAGTTGTGACTTTAGAAACTTATTTTATATTGTTTATAGTTTTATATGATATATAAAATACCATATGTTGAAAAACAAGATTAACCCTATGTTTTGGTCTTTTTTCTAATTATATATAAAATTGAATATTGGTATATATTTCGTATTACCATACACAAAAAAAATTAAATATTTTCTTTATATAGAATAAAAGTATTTCTTAATTTTGGCGTGTAGGATTTTTTTAAGATAAGACAATATGTTTTGTATTTACCATAAATTCCTTTTTACAATATAATTAAATATTGTTGTGAAATTAAATATTTCCACTTAGAGTCTGTATTTTTATGGATAGTTTTGGATATGTTGAGAATATATAATCTTTTGTTAAGGGTAGTAGAGAAATTCATCAATCTCGTACGTACCTTTATCATTTTATTTTTATTTTTGGTGATGAACCTATCATGAATGCATAACTCATTAATTAATTCTTAAAATCCCTAAGAGCTAAATTCTTTGTCCCTCCATGTCAAAGAAACTCGGTCTTCCTTTCATAGTGTTTATAATTTTAGTAGGCTTCGGTGTCTCTGTGTTTTGCCACATGACTGCCCTAGGTTTTTTTTTTTTTTTTTTTTTGTAAAGAGTAATATTCAGATACTGAAATAGGCTAAAAAAAACATAAAAAGCATTTCTCATGATAATTAAGATCTAATAAATCCAAGATATCCTGTCAAATCCAAATCGAGATAATATGACTGAAATAACCAAAAAAAAAGAGAATTATAACTTTTTTTAAAAAAACTTATATTAAATTTTTAAACACGTGACTCCAATCATTAAACCTGAAGCATTCAATATGGACAAATTATGAAGTTTAATTTTTAATTAATCAAATATTGAAGGAGTAAAAAAAATTCAACTATACAAAAGAATTAAAAATAGCAATTAAAAGAATGAGGATCAAAATTAAAATAAAAAATAATTTTTTATATTTGATTGAAGGGTGAAATTGAAAAGAAAAATCAATTTAGTGAAAGAACAAAAAAAAATAAAAAGAAAGAGGATCAAGATTGATATAGAAAAATCAAAACAATGTCTTAATTGAAGAGTGAAATTGAAAAAAATAATTTACAAAAGGACCAAAAAAATAAAAATCAAAATAATAAGGATCAAATTGAAAAATATAATATCATCAATTTGAATTGAATGATGAAATTAAAAACCAATAAAACTTCTATTAAAGGGTCAAGGTAAAAAATTAGAAATCCAAATAATGAGGACCAAATTGAAGAATATAATATTTGGTAAATTTTGATTGAATGATGAAATTAGAAACAAATAAACTTTTACAAAAGAACTAAGACCAGAAATTAAAAATAAAAAAAATAAGGATTGAAGTTGAAATACCAACAATCAAGAGGGTCAGGTTATTATTTTAGGGAGGTGAGAGAGAGAGAGAGAGAAAAGGCTCATAATGACAACCTAGACCACCATCGGAGATATGCATTACGCCAGCATGAAAAGGATATAGTGATGTTTTCAACAACACAATAAAAGGGTATTGTTAGAAGTCAAGAGGCGTCGTATGCACAGCATAAATGGTCTGGGCGCCTTCAATGTGCACGTCCTTTTTTTATTCAAATACCAAAGTGTTTTTAAGCTGACTTTATAATTATTAAAAAAAATCATTGTAAAAAGACTAAGAAGCCTTTTAACTCAAGTTTTTATTTTATTTTAAAGGTATTCTGGTCGTTTTACTATATATTTTAATGTTTATTATTTTTTATATTTTAGAAAATACCAAATTGACTATCAACTTATATTATAATAACCAATAAAACATTGTGAAAAGAAAAAAATGCCCTTTGACGCTAATTTTTTTTCTAAAGATATTTTAGTCGTTTCATTGTGCAATTGTGATAAGAAAAGACTTATTTGTCCCTAGTGAATTTGTAATGATTAATTAGCCTTATGAAAAGACTTTGATGCTCTTAAAAACCAGGGTTAAGTTTTTTTTAGTGAAGGGGCAAAATCATCATACTATTCTAATGAATAGTAACCCTAAGTCTGGAGTTATAGTGTTTTTCCAATGGGTTTTAATTTATTTTAATGTTACATGTTTTTGTTTAATAAATTTTATTTTAGTTTTATTTTCTTAAGAAAAGAAAATAAGATTTTTGTTAACAAAATACTAAAAAAGCTAAGCAATTTACTATCTTAATTATTGTAAGCTTCAACTAATTGTATTTTGGATTTGCATAGTGCAACTCTTTTTTTCATCAATAAAATTTTTTTTCTAATGCGATCCTTTCATATTAATTTTATTTGAGATTGGCCTTGATTATTTATCCCAATAAGCTTGATGTGGGTTTCTCACGGGATTGAAAAAGCATTTTGTTATTGGATTGACACTCTATTTTATGATAGATTGTTTAGATTTTTTATTTTATAAAAGATTAAAACTAAATGGACTACAAAGAGAGGAAGAACTGGTTGTTGGAGTCGCATTGTAGCTCCATAGCTAACACATGTCACAATGAAAGGAAGCCCCATTAAGATGATTTTAGCGCACCAAGAAAGGTCATCTTTAGAGCTAGGAGAAAGCCACACACACCACCCCCAATACAGCAACTGCTTTCACGTACGCCAAATAATTTTGCTTTCTTCGCTTATTTTGATCCCTGTTTTATAATAACTCTTCAATTAAGTATCGGATTACATCTCATCTATCTCATATATTCTCAAAGCTCTTTTTTTTTAATTTAGTCTTTGACTCTCTCGTAACTCTTCAATTTAGTTCTAAATTCATTGTACTCGGGCCCAATAAAAACCCAACTAAGGTGAGAATAAAGGAAGGGAAAAGAGAGAGACAGTCGGTCAATTAGGTTAACCTAGATTTTGAATTTGGCCCCGACTAACTAGAGGTGATTCAATATATCGACTTGTCAATATTAAAAATAAAGATTACATCCTAGTATTTTTTTTAAGTCAACCTGTATTTTTACCGGTCACTCAAGTTGTCTTTGAATATACAAAATCAATTTTGTCACATCGTAACAACTCTTATACAATTTAAATGAAACTCAGGTTAGCTAAGGAATCGAGTTAGGAGATTTGACTAATTAGGCTGGATTGAACGACACTATTAAAAAGTTCTCCACAACTTGCCTATTTTTTCATATTAAAAAAAATATCAAAGTTCAGACATCATTGTATTATAATTTTTTTTTAGTTAAATCGGGTTTTGATGAAGTCAACTTGATATATTATGAGTTTACACGTGTTATTTAAAATGAAAATTAAATTACTTACAACAATGTTACTAGCACATCGGATTTATGTCTACTACATAACATAGGCAACAGAACTAATTAATACTAAAATAAATATAAATAAATCACTATGAGTCCTCTTTATTTTTATATTTTAAAAGTGCTTTTAAAAAAATTGAATTTATTTTATTTTTTTCTTTAAATTAATATTTTTTTAGTATTTTCAGATCATTTTGATGCGCTAATGTTAAAAATAATTTTTTAAATATAAAAATATATTATTTAAATATATTTTCAAGTGAAAAATATTTTGAAAATTACAATTATATTTCCAAGCTCCCTAAAAAAGAAAAACAAAAACCCTAACAAATTTTCAAATTCAGGCTACCTATGTGGAAATTGATTGCATCTTGTGCATAAAGATGAGTCTGAGTTATCACAAATCAATGAAAAAATGAGTCACACTGCTAGGCCCTATTGAAGAAAGATCCAAAATGATTTATCGGTGCCAATCTCCTCCATCTATCTATAAACAATTATTTAAATGGAGAAAAATTCCGACTAATTCTTCTAACGATTTTCATTTTATGACTGTAATTCATGGATGAAGATATGTTAACTTTGGTATTACTTTTTTTTATTAACATGAATGTCGGATAAATTATATTTTAATTTATTTTATATATTTTAAAATTAATAATTATATAAATTTTTAATTAATTTAAAATTTATAAAATTTGCACAGGTAAGCTTTACAAAGCAAACTCAATTTAATAATTATTAGCCTATTTAAAATTATAGTTACGGTTATTTTTTAAAATGTTTTTTATTTAGAAATGTATTAAAATAATATTTTTTTTATTTTTAAAAAAATTATTTTTAATATTAGCTCATCAAAATAATATGAAAATACTAAAATAAATATTAATTAAAAATAAATAAAAAATTAAAAAAAATTAAATTTTTTAAAAACATTTTTAAAACAAATCTAAATTTTACATTTATCAGTTAATTTGGTAATTCTTTATTATGTGACTTTTCATAATTATTGTAATGCCGTAGTATATTTGACATTCGCTCCAACGTCGATACAAAACCCCGAACGCATTTCTCGTCTGACTCACCCACTCACTCACAGTACAAAGATAATCACAACAGAAAGTGAGGGGGAGAGATAGAGAAGAAGGAGGAGAGCTTGCTTTTGACGCTGAAAGGGAGAAAAAAAAATGGTGAATCACATGCTAATGATAACAGCTGATTTCGACAACATCGCTAGCCTCCAGCCTCAAGGCGGTTGCGATGATCCTGATTTCTCTTACTTCTTCAAGGTCCCCTCTCTTTCTCCTATCAATTTTTTTAACACTTAAATTAACATATGTTAGGGTTTCTTACTGTATCTGCTTCTTCAGATTCTTGTTTGGTTTGTCTTTTTGTGTGTGGTTTTATCTGCTTCCGCTTTTTCTAATGTGAATAATTAGCATAATCAGCGGTTATTTTCGGTTTTCGATTCTTTACTTCAAATCCTATACTCTTTATTGTTCTTAAGTTTTGTGTTTTTGGTGCATTTTTGTGTATTTTAGTGGTTATTAGTATGTCTGGTTGTTATTTAAATCTGTATTGTTTTTCATTTTACTTAAATTGATGTTTGTTTTTTGTTACTTTATTTTACTTTTTTACTTGTTTTTTGATATCCACCTGGTATCAGAGCCTTGTTAGCCATGGGTTAGGGATGGAATGTGAGTCTAGTTCAATTTGTTTTGGTTTGTGAAACGGGTGGATCTAAGCTCATAGGAGTGGTCCCGGTAGCAAGTCCGAGAATGCAGTGAACCCGTTGGTTTAGCTCTTATCTTGTAGGAGATCATGTTAGGGTAGCCCAAACGAAACAACAAGATGTACTCGTAGGATTTATTTCAAGTTGGTGTTAAGGACTTGATATTGCAATTCTTATGGTTCTTAGTAGTTAGTAGGTTCCTAGAATTCAATAATTCTTTGTTAGTAACCATAGTCCAGTCTTTTACAGTGGACCAATATATTTTAGATGTGTTGACCCTACAAATCATGACTCGCAATTACAAAATTCAGAGTGGATTCTTACCTCTTTTGTTAGTCTGGCATGCTGATATTTGATACTAGTACAATACCAACCAATATTTCTATATAAGGAAGCGTTCACTTCCCAAATCTCAAGAGCACATTAGGAGAAAATTCCATTCTCTTCTAATCTCTCAAAACTCGGAACCTCATTTTCTTCTACCAAAATCCCCTGAAAATAAATAGTATCAAATTTGGTACTATATTTGTAAGTGATCAATCCTGTGTTCAAAATCAATTTGTTTGTTTTTTATTTCAACTTAATTTCAATTGCATATATTTGCTTCCAGTGGCCTGCTCTGTTGCCCAATTCTTTTTTATTTTCTTCAATCGCATATATTTGCTTCCAGTGGCCTGCTCTGTTGCCCAATTCTTTTTTATTTTCTTCAATCGCATAGATTTGCATGTAGTGGCTGGCGCTGCCACCCAGATTCTATTCGTTTTTGTTAACTTTCATCAATTTATTTTCTTTGTTTGCTTTATTATCTGATATCAAAGCTGGGTTGGAATGGGCATCATTAAGTTGTAAGACCTGAATCCACCAATGGTTAGCCTAAGTCATAAGACTTAGTGGGCCCTCATATAGGACATCCAAAGTGAGAGACGTTACCTGATTGTTTCTGGGCTAAAAGGATTAAGAAGTGCCTTCACTACCTGCTATAGCTTTTAGCAAAGTGGTGACGTTGTCCAATTGGTATCAGAGCCACTAGGGTTCAAGTCTTGCTTGGGAGGAATGTGCAGCATTAAGTTGTAAGACCTGAATCACCAATAGATAGGCTAAGTTGTAAGACCCGGTGGGCCCTCCCACATACCTAATAGACCTTACTAGGTGGATGATAAAGTAACAAAGAAAATAAATTGATGAAAATTAAAGCAAGCCAATAAAAATTAGGCAGCAAGGCCATCCATTAGATGAGAATGTATGTAATTAAAGAAAATAGGGGATACAATTGGATGTAATTATGCAATTGAAATCAATCTTGGTACAAGAATTCTACATAGAAAAAAATACTGTAACATTACTGTTTAGGGTTGTTTGTTATTGTAGAAGTACTTGAACATCAAAAAATTTGTCTTCTAGTGCCCAGAAAAATTATTTTCTTTTTTACTGAAAATGATGATTTAATGGGACCAAAACTTCTGCATCTAGTTCACAATTTGTAAATGGGTCATTAGATTCATGTGAAGAATTGGAGACAAAATCTGCCAAAATATCTTTGCATAATCTAAAAATATTCTTCTTTGAATTTTGCGGCTTCTAGCGGTGCATCAATTGAAGATTTTTGTTGGAGAGAATGATTGGTTGATACTTAGATGGTTTTAGATAATTGGGGATTTTTCAAAATCCATGCACAGGTCCATAAAATACTAAAATTATAACAAAATTGGAGAAGTCTTGGAAAAGATACTTTCTTTGGAATTGGTTGCAATTTATCGCCAAAAGTTTGATATCCTTCCGGAAGAATTTCTAGGTTGGTTCCAAATCAGGACCACCATTAAATGAACCAAATTGGGAATTGGATTTTTGTTCTTGATTTTCATTAAAACATTCAAGAGTGCTTGAAATGTTGATTTTGAATTATAAAGGTATTAAACTAGGCTTGTTCATGGTCCCCATAATTGAATGTTGGGTGGCTTTTTAGCTTCGTGTTATTTTGGTTAAAAAAATTTGGTATGCTTTTGTTCGCTTTAAGGAATGAATGGGTTACAAAATTGGAATGGCCTTTTTGTGTATTGTTTTTGATTTTGACTGGCCCAATTTCGATATATTTTCATAATAATTTCAAGACTTGCTTATATCTCAAGCTTTGAAATGCCAGTTTGGGGGGGAAATATTTTTGGCAAAAAATCCTTGGATTGTTACGGTTAAACCCATGTTCTATTAGCAAAATCTTTTGAAAATTTTGATTTGAAAAATATTGTTGAAAATTGTTTTGTTTCTGAAAATTATTTTGAGGGGTTTTTGAAGTCACCACCTGAAAACAGTTTGAAGAGGGGTATTTGACTATTTGGAATTTAAAACCATCACACCCTTTGGATTTTGAAAGATTTTGATAAACTGATTTTGATTCATCAAGTTCAAGATTACTTGTCTTGATAGAAATTTGTTTGTCATGCCATGAGGAATCTTCTTTTGTTTTAGCAAAAGAAGACACTAATTATTGGAGTAACAATTGGGCTTTTAACAGAAGAACCTTTATTGTACCTATGTCAACAAGTGTTTGGGTATTATTTGGTATGGTCGAACAAGAGGCTGAGGAACTGGTTGAATTGTTAACTTCCAGTGAGGAAATTTCATCTTCATCAGAAATCATTTGAGCCCATGTTTTGACTTTTAATCTGCTTTTTTTTTATTGCGAGGGCATAATGCCCCTTCCTTTGCTTTGTTGTTTAGGTGGCATCAGGTCATCTTCCTTGCAAAAACTAGAAGTTTGGAAAGGAATTTGAATCTCCTTTGCTTTTGCATCAATCTATTTGGGTCATACATATATATTGTATAATGTTTAGAATTTTTATGGTTTTTTGTTTCTATTTTCTGTTCCTTTTGTTATTGAATATAGTCACTAGTGAGATCTGCTAGGTTGTTTGTTGATTTATATATTTATTTATATGTTTTGCTTGTTGGAGATGTAGATTAAATGTGGAAGGTGTGGAGAGGTGAGCCAGAAAGAAACATGTGTGACTTTGAATGACACTGTTCCACTTCTTCAGGGAAAGGGAACTGCTCATCTCATTCAAAAGGTAATCTTTTGTTTCATTGCTCCTTTTATTTTTGTAAAATCAATCACACAAGCTCATGCGATTAGCTAGTAGTGGAATTGATTTATTGAGATGGAGAGTTTGTTTAGTTCATGAAATGATGCTCTGGTTGGTTGCTGGGAATGAAAAAGGGAAAGTTGTGATCTTGAAAGCACAGCATTTGCCATGGTGTTTCATAGTACTGCTCTGTTGATCTTGATTCTATGTTTTCTTGGTTTTTTTTTCAGGTGTAATGTGATTCAAACATAGCTAGGACTTTTGTTATTGATTTCTTGTCGTGACCATTTCACCTTTGCAGCAACAAAAGAAGCTGTTTAAATTTCTTGAGTTATGTTTAGTCATTATCTGTGGGATCAAATCTTGTGAGAATTTTTAAGCAACAAGATGTTATTATTTAGGTTCTTGAGTTATGTTTAGTCATTATCTGTAGGATCAAATCTTGTGAGAATTCTTAAGCAACAAGATGTTATTATTTATGTTTTTCCTGGTGTTTTATAATTAGTGGCTGTGGTATTAAGCTTTGAAAGTATTTAAAATTTTGATCAGGAAACAGGGTGGTATGTATTTGAGCTAAATAAAGCAAACTATAATTAGAGATGTGCATTGAATGATCCTTGTTGTGTGAAAAGCAAATGAATTGCGTAAATTGTACTTGCTGTTTCATAATGATTGTTTGTGACTATTTATATGTTGGTAGGTTTGGGGAATAGATAGTAGTTTGAGTTATTTGGCTGTATCAGCTTACTTCTGTCCTTGGGCATCATGTAATGGCAGTATTTTGTATGAAATATCATCTTCAAATGCTGAATGATGATTCTATGAGCCTTTTTTTTCGTGAACAGTGCAAGTTTTGTGGGAGGGATGGAACTGTGACAATGATCCCAGGCAAAGGCAAACCACTGACCCAGGAACTGAGTGAGGGAGGAAAATATGCCCCATTGATGTTATTTGACTTCAGAGGTTATGAGCCAGAGGGTTTTGTATTCAGTGGTGCATGGACAGCTGAATCTGTAAGTTTCTTTTCCTGAAACTCTCTTACTGAACATTAATCATTCAAAAGTATGGATAGTTTGTGGATTTGTGAAGTAAAGGACAATGTGACTCAGGTGCATTTCTTTTGTTTAATCCCTTGGAATAAGAATGGATCATTAAAGGAGGATTGGGATCTAATCCAAGCCATTGGTTGAATATCAACAGTTATGATTTCATTCGTACAAATTATTGCGTGATTATAATTTTTTTTTAATGGTATTCACTTTATTTTGTGAAGAAATCCTAACCATTGATTTCAAATCAATGGCTTGGATTTCATGAACATGATCTATTGTGTTCCTTGATCCAAATCCATTAAAGGAATAATGTGCTCAAGCTTTTTTCTCCATCATTGCTGGGCTGAAGGAGCATGCACTTACCATTTTACTATCAGACTTCTTATTTGCAATGCTATTTTGTTTTTTTTTCCTTTCTTGGTTGTCTTTGAACTTTGTGCTGCATATGAACATTCAAGACCCGTTTGCATTAAAACATTCTCAAACTGGGATACATTTATATGGAAGAAAGCTTTATATCCAGGGTGGATTTGAAAAAAATCTGATCAATCTCGGTGCCCATTAATGAGTTGCAAACTTGCAACTAATAAGATGGAGAAATTTATCATGCATTGTTATAGAATGCAAAAACCATGTGTTCAAGCTAGATATGTAAGGGAATGGAACTGGTAGGCATAACACATTAGTGTATTCACCATTTTATCAATATCTTAAATTTGACATATCTTTTGTCGTTCAAAATAGGTTTACATGCTTGGTGAACACCAATGATTTTAAATATACTTCATGTCAAAACTAAAGGTGGACCCTCTTCCCTCTCTGTTTACAATGAATTGCATGAGATGCACCTGTGTATGTGTGTTGAGGTGGGGTGGGAGAACAACAGAACAGAGTGATAAACAACAGGTTCAAGAACTTAAAGAATGGAAAATTGCTTTTTCTAAGTCTTTGGTAGTTGAAATTTGGATTCATTATAGACCCTACAGCTTACGGAACAAAAACTGGTAAGATTTAAATGAAACCAGCGAATTTCTATCCAGCAGATGGAACCACAAACATTTGTTTACTTTCTTTGTTAAATAATTGGTGTAGCTCTTATGATTCTTATTCTTTTATTAATAGATGAACTTTGCTACTGCTATATTGTGTATGGCTTCAGTTGCAAATTATCCATGCTTCTTTTTTGTGAACTAATCTTTATGCAATATCTTGAATCACTACATGTCTGGAAGTGTTCAGTGTCTTTTCCTTTTCTTGATAAAGATTTCCAACTTATAGCAAGTCATTTTTGCAGATTGCAGGGACAAAATATGAAGACATTGACTTGTCTGGAGAGGACTTCAACGAGTATGATGAGAAGGGAGAGTGCCCAGTCATGATATCCAACCTCCGTTCCAAATTTGAAGTGGTGAAGTAGAATGGTTGTTTTTCCACATGAACAGTCTCGGTAAATAAGAGTAATTAATCTCTTGGTGATGAGGTAGAAAAATCATTTGACTACGGTAAATATAGTAGGCCATGAGACCGATGTCTGGCAGTGGATTGATGCTCTATTTCAAGTTTCTGAATGATGGTTGATTATCTGCCAAATTATCAATGAATCACACCATGGTTGACTTTTGTGAAACGCGTTTCTTGGTTATATTTTTCCAATAATGTTTATGATTTGCTTTGATGCCTATTGATCTTGTATGCGGACCATCAAAATTTATTGGGTCTTAACTCGGCATGGAAACTCTGCTGAATTGTCGAGAGTGACAAATTTTCTCAGCACCATATTTTGTTGAGTGCGGAAAGGCATGTGGAATCCGTGGCATGGCTTGTGACTTGTGAGAAATAATTACTGTTTAATTATCTTGCTGAGTTCCTGTTAAAGAGACTTGCCGAAATTTTATCCCATGCTTGATTATATTTTTATTATCATTATCTTACGTTCATCACTAGATGGGGAATCCACGATTCGCTGCGTGTCGGGCTGAAGTTTCTGTAATGTAAAGATTCGCTGTTTGCGGGTTGAATTTTCTGTATTGTAAAAAGAAAATGTAAAGTGTATAGAAAAAAATTCATAATTTGACATTATATATATAAAAAATTACAATAGCCAATTCTCAAGAATCCAAAAGGATGAAAAAAAAACAATAAATAAAAAATCAAAGAATCAAGTTTAAATTTAAAATTTGATAAAGGGATTAAGAATTTAAATTTAAAATCAAACACATTCAGGGTCTAATTTTAAATATCATCGGATTTTAATTTAAAGGGTAAAATTAAAAAGAAAAATTAAATTCTTAAAAAACCTAAATAAAAATTAAAAATTAAGAAAATAACGACAAAACTTGAAGAAATTAAAAAATAAGATTATGGATTCAATAATAAGATTAAAAAAAATAATAAAAAGACTAAAAATCAAACTTATAAATCAAAACAATGAAGGTCAAATATAAAATGTCATAAAATACAAGGATAAAGTTGATTTTTTAATCGTCGGCATGAAATTCAACGGGGAGAAGAGAGAGAGGAGGGAAAGAAAAAAAAAACAGTCGACGATAAATTGCAACTGCAAACATCACATGCTTCGCCCCACATGAAAAGGGGCGTCGTGCAGCTTCAAAGGTCGTAGCAAAAGTTGGCGTTATTCCATCAAACGGTAGCTCATGTGCTGCTCAAAGAGCATGAAGCTGTTTCACACAGTGGTGCGTGCTAGTAGCTTTTTTTAATAATTTTAAAAGATAGAAAAATACTAAATCCCCCATAATCTAACTTAAGAATAAAATAAAAACCTTAAAAAATAATAAAAACACCCCGAACACAAAGCTTAAAATTTTTTATTTTAATAGGAACGTAGTCAATTCAATTTTTAAAATAACATAGAAAACTGAAAACGCCCCTTAAGCCCCTTAAAGTAATTAAATGAAAACATGTCATTTAGTAATTTTACTTTGTTATAAAAATATGAACGCCTTTTATGAATTTGACAATGATATTTGAACTTTTATGAAAAGATTAAATTATCCTAAGCAAATTGTTTTTATAGGACTTGGGTAAAATAAAAAATTTATTGTGAAAAATACAGTAAATTGTGTGCGTGTGTATCAAAAGACTTAGGATTTTTTTGATAGTGTAGTAGAGGTTGTTTTTTAAAATATTTTTTAATTTAAAATATATTAAAATAATATTTTTTTATTTTTGAAATGGACATCAAAATAATCTAAAAATATTTAAAAAAATATTTAAAACTAAAAAAGTTCAAAATCACGGTTGGACCAGTAAATTATTTTTAGCATTTTGTATAATGTATGCAATTATATTAGCTTCGAGGAGGATGGTTTTATACAGATGGTCGACTTGTTCCAGCAATATTCCCGTGAGGTGCTTTGAAGAATTCATGCACTAATGGGAGGAGGATAGGCAATTCTTCGAACCTGTTTGGCTACGCTGTGGCGTCCATATTTTTTGTGGCTAAATTATATAAACTGTTTGGTTAATTAATAAATACTTATTACTGTACATGAGGTCATGAAATACTATGTTTAAAACGCAAAAAAAAAATGAAAAATAACTAGGAGCTGCTTCCTGCACGTTTCAAGAAAAGAACCATGCTTTACTGTTCACTGAACAATTTTTTTAAAAAATAATTAGTGCAATCAATTAATTTCACTCGCATTGAACATGAACAATAATTTTTTTTGTTTTTTTTAAATAGTTTAAGGTGAATTAAATTTACTTGTAATATAATCTCAATTTTATTCCTGATAATATTTTACCTAATTTTATAGTTATTATCGGATGAATTTTGTACATAATGAAATTGTAAATAGTTTAATGAAACAATAATTTTTATATATATATAAAGTATAATTTATTTCATAATATAATAACAATAGTTAAATCCACAATATTTAAATTAAAAACCATCAATATTAATATATATTTTTTAAAATTATTTTATAATTTTAATTTCAAAAAAAAACTTTTAACTTAACACATTAAATTAATTTTTTTTCCACCTTAATTCTTGTGGTCTCAGCAAACAGTAGTATTATCAACTCTAGCAAAATAGGTTAGGCGTCTCTTTCTGCTTTTTTGAGACGGCTGAAGAAAGTTAAGTTCGAGTGGCAGACATAGGCATAGCACCACCTAGCTCACCTCACCTTCCGTGCCTAAAACGCTAGGATGGCAACGTGGCACGAGTCTGTACCTCTAATGCATCCAGCCACTCGTATTGATGACTGGTGACCAGTTAAAGAGTGGTCAACCCGGCTGGCTACTTGGATGGGATACCTTCCTTACGTTATCTATCTCAATTAAATTGATATTTAAAAAAAATAAAAAAAAGTTAAGATAACATAATTTTTTTAAAAATAGTTTAGATTTAGTTTTGACTATAAAGTGAAATATCCTACTGGATTATTCAAGTTTGATCATATTAATTTTTACTTAGATTTTTTTTTTATATATATATATATATGACCCTAATATATTTTTTTGAACTGGTTCTGATGATGTCGAGATGTGTGGTTTGGTAAAGTATTTAGATTCTTGTTTCACATCACCAAAACGAGGACATTTTGTTTCTTTTGTTTGTAGAAACTGTTAGCGTTTTCAGATATATACTAGGTAGGTTATTATGTAAATTAAAAAATAATCTGGATTAACGATAATATATGGTTTAAATTTTTAAAAATATTAAGATAGTAGTATATTAAATTAACACTGGTTTATTTTGTAAAATACGTAATTTAGATTATAAAATTATAATAACCTAATAAAAAATAAATTAAAATAAATTAATAATATATAAATCAAACCGAAATACATCACAAAGAGACCGATCAAAATAAACTACATGCCTTTAAAAAATTAAATGATATTTTTTTAATTAAATATTGAGATGACAATATTTGAATCACCCCGTGTTTCGCGGCTTAACTCGCAAATCTTAACTCAGCTCATGGACTTAAAAAAAAAAAACTATTTCTTATTTAATTATATTATAAAAATAGAACTATCAACTCATTTTCACCTAAATTGTCTAATTTATCAATTCATTTTCACCTAAAATATCTAATAAACATTCATGTATCGCCAGCAAACCAATTTATCAACCCACCCAAGTAATAGTTTAAAAATATAAAATCAAATTGATTAGAGATTTTCTCTCTCAACCCCGATCTATTTTTTACAGCAAGATCAAGGTTCAAAACAACATTCATGGAACTCTCATTGAATGAAATACTTTGACACCAAAATTATTTTTCTTTACTGTTGTAATTTAGCTATTTTCTCTTTCCTCTCATACTTACTGGGATTGAAATTTATAAAAAAAAAATTTATCAAATTTAAAATGATAAAGTTATAGGGACTATAAAGATAGAAAACGAAAAGCGCGAGGATGAAAACATCTTTTCTCCTAATTTTACATGGACTACGAGTTTCTCCTTGTTTTATATTTCGGTTACCGATCATTTAATTTTTATCTCCTAATAATTGTTGACAAATTAGATGTTAAATTGAGCGCAGAAAGATATAATTAAAAAAAAAATTGAGAACGAATTGGAAAAAAAAATCTCGGGTATATTTCTGCTGTAATTCAGAGATTACTTGTTATCAAATATGACATTAATTTCTCCAACTGTCAGTCGTAAAACCGAAATTAATTGTCACCGGCCACCTCAAATACAAAGATTTCTCTTAAAACAAGGAAAAGATTACCGATGAAGTGTTATTTGTGAGTGTGGTTGGAATATATTATTTAAATATTTTGAATTTTTTTAAAAAAAGTTTAAATTAATATTTTTAAGTTTTTTATATACTAATAAAAAAATATTTTAATTTATTTTAAAAAAACAAATACTTCAAAAAAAACAAACAGCACAGGATAGGCACGAAGCCGAAGCCGAAGCTGAAGCTAACACTCTCACTTCTATAACCATCCGCGTGACAAAACATTCTTAAAACTCCCAGATTTCACATATCATCAATCTCCCCTTCCTCCCTTCAATTTCACTCAATACCATGCACACATAACCCCTCCCTCTCTCTCTCTCTCTCTACTCACTCTCCCGGAGTCAGAGAGACCCCACTTTTCTCTCGTGCCACCAGACTTTCTATTTCCTTTTGTCCAACTCCGTTAGCCAGCCTCGACCTCTCTCTATCAAAACTCAATATTGGCGTAATTGAAGCACTGAACGAAGTAATAAACAATCCCCTGGACTCTGCTTCATTTTGCACCCCTAAATAGCAACATGGTATGTTCACAGCCTTCTTTGAATGTCTAGAACCCCATGTGCTGCAAACTCGGATTTCAACATAGCATTATCTTGTTAGTTTCCTTGGCATTAGATTTTAGATCTGTGTTGGTTTTTGTGTGATAGAGCTTGGTACCATAATTTGAGCTAACTATTTCTCTTGAAAGATACAATCTTGGAGTTTTGGGGCTCTTAGTTGGAGATAAAAGTTAATTTCTTTTCGAGTTTTTCGAGGTTTTAAAGCAATTTCAATGCCAAAAGGGCGTGTTTAGATCAGACCCAGAAGGTGAATTCTGACTATAAAGATGCAGTCAAGAGTTGTTCCACTGGAGGAAGGGAAGGACCCAGCAGTTTCAATCAAAGCAAGCCAATCCAAGCCCTTTCCAATAAGGTTACTTCAATTATTTTTGCTGTTTTTAGTTCTATGTATGGCCTTTTCGATCATCAGTATGTATACAATCAAGCGTTTTGGAGTTCAGACTGCAAGGACAACTGTTAAGCCTGCCTTTGAGCCTTGCTTTGATGAACCTGATACTTTGGATCGTTGGATTAGGCCTCCATCTAATCTGCTCCATAAAATGAGTGATAAAGAGCTCTTTTGGAGGGCTTCATTTGTTCCTGGAATAAAGAAGTATCCCTTCAAGAGAATTCCAAAGATTGCATTTATGTTTTTGACAAAGGGGCCATTGCCTCTGGCACCTCTTTGGGAAAGGTTTTTGAAGGGGCATGAAGGGTTATATTCTGTTTACATTCATCCATTGCCAACATTTGAAGCCAAATTTCCATCTTCTTCAGTTTTCCATCGGAGACAAATCCCAAGCCAGGTGTGTAAATGCTTATATTTAACACCCTGATTTTTTTCATTCGTTGTTCATTAATTTCAGATTTTTGGTCTTGACATTTGTTTGATGATTGAACTATTTGTAAATGCCATTGCTCTAGTGCTCTATTTTTGTATTTTATTTTTAGGTTTCCATTGTCTGCAAATAGCTACCTTAGTTTGTTGGGAGTTTTTTCTGTGCTTTGACAATTTTGATGTTTATATGGACTTGCATGCATCTTATATATAGATCCTTGAATGTGGAAAATTTTCCCCTGCTGGAAGCAGTTTTCCCTGAGAATAACTGCATGTTAGAGATACTGAGATACAGATGCAGTTTTTCATGCCACTGAATTTGTGTTATGTCCATGTTTCCTCAAACATTTATTTGAGCGCATCAAATATACTTGCTGTTGGAATATGAAAATAATTTTAGGTCCTCAGAAGGTTCATTTTCATCCCAACTTTCAATTTATGTTTATACTTGAATTCTTGTGATTAGTCTTCCCTTTTTAAGGAAATTTTGTGTTCTTTCAGGTAAAAGGGAATTTTGATGACTATAATCTATAAAGGCACGCTTTAGAGAACGTTCTTAGAAGTTTTGTTAGAGGTCTTATTCATTTATGATGGGAATTTTTTTTTTTTCAGTAGGTAGGGACAGCACATGAAGAAAAACTATTTTTCTCCCTTTAGAATTACCACTGCTTAGCTTTCAATTTGCCTCTGACCATCAATGAAATGTGAATAACCCGTCCTCCTGTCTTTGAAACAAGGGGCGCTTCTGGTTCTGTCGGTGCTTGAAACAATTTGTACTGCAAGATTTTTCTCTTTAACTGAGTGTGTGGAATTTCCAATAACTTGTGCGAAAGCCTGTGGTGGTAACACCATAAAGAATTGCCTAAATAATTGCTCTTTTTTCCCAAATAGCAAGGTTGAAAATACACAAGTAAATGAATTCGTGTACTTCTATATTATGTGATTGCACAACTTATATCCAGCAAAACTATATAAGACTCTGGAACAAGACATTACTGGTGTATTAGTCAGTTGAAGGTGAGATTGACTTGACAATAATGGGTGTGTGGAGAATGTTTGAAATGGATTAAAGCATGACGTATAGTAAGGAAAAGGGGTTCTGATGGTGTTAAGATACATAGAATATCTTAAGTGACAAGGCTCTGGGCAGTTTTTAATGCACCACTATTAGATGTCAGTGTTTGGGTTAAAATTTGGCTTGAAAATGCTAAGGTTTAGAATTAACATATACAAGTGTTCAACAACAGAGTTGGTATCGTTACTTGAAATCTTTGTGGAAGTATTTTGATGGCATTTCGTTGTTTAAAGTTGGATTGAACGAGTGCTAAAAGCTGGTAAAAAAGGAGATGTATATCCTGGAATTTTGTAGTAAAGATAGAAGGCTGTAATACTTTAGGTAGTTAATTAAAGATTAGAGATCTTCTTTAGGTTACATTATACATGAAATAGTATTTTAGTAAGATGACTCATGATAACTCGCAACCTTTTTGCTTCAAGTCCATGCATCACACTGCTATCTCGCACCTTTATGCTTGAAGTTCATTCTTTTCCGCTCCATACCCATTCCTTCCATGATGCCCATGCCTTTGTTTCAAGCCCATGCCTTGTCTAAAGCTAATAACGACAACAGATTTGAAGGAGCAATAGTTGATATTGGAATGGAACTGGCTATACCCATTGATTGACTGCTGTCCAATTGATGGGTTGCTGCAGTTTCTTTTGGCTCTGATACACAAATTGAAAAATACCCTCCTTTCTCGAGTAAAAGAAGCTAGAGTCTGCAGAGCTGGAGGAAGAAGAATGTTAAATTTATTAACTTGAATTTCTGGGGTACAGTCTGGAGCTTGCGATGGACCAGTTTAGAATTTAAGACAGATGCAGCAGTGCTAAAAGATAGAGGCATGCTCATTCACGACCTTGTTGATGTTGTTGTGTTGTTAGACAAAGTATGTGCATGAAATCACTTGAGCCTGTTTCAAATTGTCTATTAGCTTCTGTTCCTTGCTTGTTGAAGGTAGCCACTTCATACCTTCTTAGTTATTATGCCTTTGGAATAATTTCTTACCCTATTAACTGTTCAAATTTTTTCCTTCATTGAAAATGTGAATGTCAACGTGTCCAGGAAATTAAATCACTGTTACACAAGCAAGATATATAATTGAAGAATGCCACAAAGCTATACATTTGGTTTTCAGTTAACGTTTTCTGTTTTATCATCAAGACTTGAAGTTTTATTGACCATTTGAATTTTGATCTTGTGATACAAGGAAGCTTACATTTTATCCCGATATTTCCCAACACAGGTTGCTGAATGGGGTAGGATGAGTATGTGTGATGCGGAAAGAAGACTCCTTGCAAATGCATTGCTCGATATCTCCAATGAGCGGTTTGTTCTCGTATCTGAATCTTGCATTCCTCTCTATAATTTCAGTGTCATCTATGACTACATGATGAGATCCAAGTATAGCTTCATTGGTGCATTTGATGATCATGGGCCATATGGGAGAGGACGGTATAATGAGAACATGGCACCTGAGGTGAATATTACCCAGTGGCGCAAAGGATCTCAATGGTTTGAGATCAACCGAAAGCTTGCAGTCACCGTAGTGGAAGATGCTAGATATTACCCAAAATTTGAAGAATTCTGTAAGCCGAGTTGTTATGTTGATGAACATTATTTCCCCACCATGTTAACCATTGAAGCAGCACCTCTCTTGGCTAACAGAACCCTTACTTGGGTGGACTGGTCAAGGGGCGGGGCTCACCCAGCCACCTTCGGAAGAGCGGACATAACCAAGGAGTTCTTCAAAAAGATTCGTGAAGATACGCATTGCGTTTACAATAATCAATCCTCCCCGGTTTGCTTTCTTTTTGCGAGGAAGTTTGCACCGAGTGCTTTGGAACCTCTGTTACAGGTATCACAAAACGTATTGGGATTTTGATAAATGGAATCGCCAGCCAAGTTCTAGCAGTTGTGAATGGTTGGGAGGAACATGCTACTTTCATTCTTTGCATTTTATGTTAGTTCCTTTTCAGGCACTATCTTGGATGATGTGGTGTGCTTTCAAGCTTGTTCCCTTGTAGGAATGCTCATGTCCAAAGCAAAATTAGATGTACAGAGAACGTATAGCTAATGCCACATGCTTGATTTTAATAGTTTCTATGCGCCTCATTTCGGGAGCAGGTCACCCCTCCCCTGCCTCCCTGCTAATGATATGAAATTAAATATTAATTTCATAATTCTTTTGCTTATAATCCTTTAGCAACCTTTGGATTTTAGCCATTTCATCAAAAGATTATTCTAGTTCACGACTTGAGACAGTACTTAATCATCTTATTTAGTCAAATCATTAATTCTAAAATTAGCAAACAATAACTATGTTGCTCTCTGTTAATTTAAAAAAAAATAAAAAATTGTAATTCTTTTTTAATCAGGGTTTGAAGAGTTTTTTTTTTTTTGTAAAGTTATAGTGAGTGTTTATTAACTAAATATTTTTAAATTTATTATTAGAATCGCATCACATGAATAAAAAAAAAGAAAAAAAAACTTTTTATAAAGTCATTTATTTGCTGGAAAATAATTTCTTTTTAGAAAGTAGTTTTTTTAAAGTGAATTCCTGAAAAGTTAGTTATTTTTCGATGTTTGGTAATGTTATGAAAAATAAGTTAGAAAATATTTTTCAGTGTTCGGTTATGCCATGGAAAATAACTTGTTGATGTTTATTTTTCAAGTTTATTAAAATAATAAGGAACAAATCTTACAAATTAAAAATCTGAATGAAGATGAAATTGAAAAAAAAAATCTAATTTAATAAATTATCTCAGATAAAATAAATAACAATCAAAATAATAAAGATTAAATTTAACAGATAAAAAAATTAAAAGATGATAAAATTAAAATAATAAGTAACAATCAAAAGAATAAGGATCAAATTTGATAGATCAAAAATTTCAATTAAAAAATAATAAAAAAAAAAACAAATAACAACCATAAAAATAAAGACTAAAGTTAATATAAAAATCAAATTCTAAGGGATAAAATTGAAAAAAAATTTAAAACAAAATATTTAGCAATCAAAAGTTTGAGGATCAAATTTGATATAATCAGCAAATAATATAATATTTTAAAATTTTTTATAACTTTTAGAAAGTGTTTTTCGTCCAAAATAAAAAGAAAATACTTTTCTGGAAACTAAGTCAAATTTTTCTTTGACTATAAAGTGTTTTTTATTAATTAGTTTTTTTAATGGTAAATAAATACAAAAAAAATTAAATTGTTTTTTAAAAAAACTACTGTATGTGAAACAAATAGTATCTAAATATTGTCTTTCCTAATATGGCTAAATAAGATTACATATCCTCTCATGATCAGTTGTTTTCTTTTTTTTAGGCCCGAGTCCATAAAGGAACAGTTACACGGTTCGCACACGGGGTCAAGGCCACTCCATTTACATCAGAGAGCAATAAAGAAAAAACGCCTTAGGGCACGGGCAGTAAGAATATGGTTGTCGAAATTGAATTCTATATAATCTATACTAGAACAGTCTTCCTCCCATCTCACCCCTGAAATATAAGTATGCTTTTGTGAGTTTAGCAGAAATTGTTTTTAAAAATATTTTTAAAAAATTATATTAAAATAATATTTTTTATTTTTAAGATTTTTATTTTTTACATGGTACATTAAAAATATTTAAAAATTTAATTTTAAATAAAAAAATAAAATGTTTTTGGCAATCTCTATTTGGATTGGATCAGACTCGCTAACAGGAGCGTGATGTCACTTGCCTTGTGGAGATGGTATGATCATGATCCCAACTCGCCACCAACTTCACTCGTTAATGGCTTTCGGGGCACGGTATCTTACCTTCCAATTCCAGTTAAATTTAAGGTAATCAATCACATAAATGGACAGATACATCATAATATATCTTTCTTCGAAAACGGAAATTACCATAATCTCCAGAGACAAATTTGA
>Ga0325411_1000450_pt1 | contig 42797 bp, 18 predicted proteins | sample PopdelMetagenome_13_FD_206181 | JGI IMG/M metagenome (GOLD analysis project Ga0325411, IMG submission 206181) | Populus deltoides microbial communities from Bellville, Georgia, United States - Xylem-PdIQD-R4 | ecosystem: Host-associated > Plants > Phyllosphere > Stem > Wood/Secondary xylem...
GTAGACAGTAGAACGGTTAGGTTTTACCCGATAAGATAAGGATCTCCTTACTGAGGAGGACTTTTCTTAAACCATAGACATACCTACAACTAGAAATACGATAACACCTTAGCTTTTTATCAGACAATCAAACAATGCAGCTTACCTTAGGTAAGACGTATTTGGGGTGCTAATACCTTCCCTTTACGCAATCAGTCCCCGTACCCGATCTCTGAGACCAGTTAGGGTTCCTAGTGACCAAAATACTAGGTGGCGACTCTCATTCCATTTTTCACTGATAAAAGACAAGAATTTCTTGTCTCCCCATATTTGCCAAATAGGTTTACATTTTAGATTTAAAGTGGGACATATATTTTCGCCGCGACGCCGCACCCGTGCGACACTGACCATGCAACTTTAAGGTATATTTTGAAGAAAAAGGAGTCCAAACCAAGATTAATTAGGTGAATCTTGCTTTTACAAGAATTTGATCTTGATATCAAAGACAAAAAGGGTGTCGAAAACCATGTGGCTGATCACTTGAGCCGACTGAGGACCGAGGATATACCCACTGAAACAATAACAGAGACATTTCCCGACGAGCAGCTGTATGTGTTACATTCCTCTACAAGACCATGGTATGCTGATTTGGTAAACTATTTAGTCACCAAAGAATTCCTTTCAGATTTGTTTACATCCCAAAAAGACAAGTTACGAGCTGATGCTAAATATTATTTTTAGGACACTTTTTATCTGTAGAAATTTTATGTGGATCAAGTATTTAGGAGATGTGTACCACAAGATGAATTTCATTCCATTCTTAATTTTTGTCATTCTTATTTTTGTGGTGGGCATTTTGGAGCAAAAAGAACGGCCCACAAGGTACTTAAAAGTGGTTTATTGGCCTTCTATTTTTAAAGATGCATATCACTTTTGCAAATCATGTGAAAAATGCCAAAGAACAGGTAATATCACTCATAAGAATTAAATGTTTTTAACGAATATTCTTGTAAGTGAAATTTTTTATGTTCGAGGTATTGATTTTATGGGTCCCTTTCCTTCTTCTTTGGTAATCTTTATATCCTTCTTGCTGTTGATTATGTGTTCAAATAGATTAAGGCAAAAGCTGCACAAACTAACGATGCTAAGTTTGTTTTAGATTTTGTTAGGACTCACATATTAGACAGGTTTGGAATCCCTAAAGGTATCATTAGTGATCATGACACTCATTTTTGCAATCATTCAATGGAAGCATTACTCCGCAAATACCATGTGACTCATCAGACTTCCACAACCTACCATCCTCAAACGAATGGTGAAACTAAAATTTCAAATCGAGAAATTATGTTCATTTAAGAGAAAACAGTGCAACCTAACCGACGAAATTGGAGTCTATGACTTAGTGATGCACTTTGGGCTTATCGGACTGCATACAAATCACCTATAGGAATGTCACCTTATATGATGATTTATGAAAAAGCATGCCATCTACCCGTGGAGGTTGAACATAAAGCTTTTTGGGCCATTAAACAATATAACATGGATTATGATGCTGCTGGGATTGCGAAAAAGTTGCAATTGCAAGAGTTAAAAGATATACAAAATGATGCTTATGAGAATGCAATGATTTACAAAGAAAAGACTAAGAGTATTCATGATCAAATGATACGAGAAAAGAGTTTCATGTTGGAGACAAAGTCCTCTTTTATCATTCGCGTTTGAAACTATTTCCCTGGAAAGTTGCGCTCTCGTTGGATTGGACCCTTTGTTGTTTCTAATTTTTTTTCTTACAGTGCAGTTGAAATTATGAGTTTAGAAACAAACAAAATGCTTAAAGTCAATGGGCATCGCTTGAAACCTTTTTATGAAGGTTGGACGACAGAACTCACCACTTCTGTGGAGTGAGCTGAACCAATCTATGAAGAATGAGCATGCCACATGTTGAGCCAATGAAATAAATAAAAAAGCACATACTAGGAGGTAACACAGCACAAAAAGAAAAAAAGAATCAGATTTGCTTTCTTTTTCCCTTATCTTATATTTTTCACATTTTACTTTATTTTTATCCTTCTCTTATATTCTTTTTCTTTTATTTCAACATTGAGGAAAATGTTGTGTTTAAAGTGTGGGGGTATTGAGAGAATCTTGGTTTTCTTTATTGCGTAAAAAAAAACAAAAAAAAATCTATGTTTGATCTTTTTGAACTCCCATTGGTTTATGAGAATATGAGTATTATGTATGAGAATTAGTTGAGATAGATGAAGATATAAATTGAATGAATGAGTGTGCATGCAAGTTTTAACGTTTAATTGGTTTAAGGATTGACTTTGAAAATATGTCATGTTGACTTTATAGTGTCATACCAATGTAAACTTTTGAGCCTTTAACATTATATTCTTTGATTGTGCATTCTTTTAATGATATGTATCTTTAGAACTTGCTTTGTATCTTATTGATATTACATTCACATTACATGTGTGCATGAAGATGATAAAGGATATTAGGAATTTTAACCATAGAGCCAAAAAGCTAAACTAAAGCATATTATCATTAGTGAGCCCCTTTTGACCTTGTTTATCTTTTATTTGCTTAACCCATGTGTAAGCCTTAACTTTTTATATGTTTTTCTTTTCCCCTGGCTAAGGATTAATAGAGCATATACTTGTTGATATCTCATGGATTATGGTTGGAAATTATGTGAAAAAAAAAAAGTGATGCTTGATGAAAAGATGGGCAAAGTTGCTAAAGGTGAAAGAAAAAGAAAAAGAAAAGAAAAAAATAGAAAAAAAGTGGTCCTTTTAGTTCTTAAAATCAAATGAAGTTAAGTATTGTGGCTTAAAGATGGAAAATCTATGTGCTTTGATGGGATATCTTGTTTGAAAAATCAATTTTTTTTAGAATGCTTTACTTCCTTTGGTTTTAGCCTTTTGTTTTCCTTTCTTTTACCTCACCTTAACCTTAGCCCCATTACAACTGAAAAGTAAGACCTTTTGATTCATGCATTGCTTGTAACATTTTAATAATGGAGATGAGATTGAAAAGCAAGCTTATGGTAGAACATATTCATTGATTGCATTTGAGAGATTTAAATACATAAGCCCTAAACACGTGAGTGTTGGAGTATATATCAATGAGAGGACCTATCACTTTGGCATGACATAGATTCATTTAAATCCCAATGATTAATTGAGTTTTGAAGTTTGCATGTAAATGAATTCATGAAAATCTATTCTCTCTATCCTTCTTGATTGTATTCTTGTTTATAATGCATATATTCTTGACATATATTCTTGGACATTGATGGGAGATTAAGAGATTGATCATAGTTATTTTCAATTTGATTTTATTGATAATTTAGAACAAAAAATGAGATGGGTTAGTTAAAATAAAATAAAATGGAATAGTATTAAATTATTAGAAAAGAAATTTTAGAGAGGCAGATTTTTCATATGGTATTTTAAAAACGGACTGAGAAAAGGCATTTGGTTGAACGAAAAAGGTACCCAAACTTGATATAAGGGTGTTTTAGTAAATATGGATATATTTGCTATATAAATACAAAATTATGATGAAAATACCTAGGACGACTGAATGAAATGAAGAGAGAGAGAGAGTACCTTGAGAGCAGAATCGTAAACGACTATATCTCTATATTTCACTATTGAATTGAGTTAGGGTTTGGATATATTATGCTCCTCACCACCCTCTAACATCGGACTGTTGGGATTTGAAGGCTCTGGTTTAGTGTGAGAGATATAACCCTCGCAACATTTCAAGGAAAACTTGTCCGCGGGCCAATCACGATCTCTAGCGGTTTCCTTCTCCGTCCACCATTGGATCCTACTCAATTTTGGATATGTTGGTCATATTGATGAGCTCTACGTTTTGCACGGTGGAGATCGGGATTAGAAAATCCAACAAGTAGTTATTTATTGGTGAATAATATATTGTCAATTTTCAGTTCAATTCTGTTTTATTCCGATCTAGGAAGATCTATCCGTTAACATGCTCTTATTTTTGGTATGTGTTGCATGAGATAATTATGGTTAACTTCACCGTTTGGATTGTAATAGTTCTGATTGAGTTAGGAGAAACTTTAACCTTACTAATATGTATGTTTAAATTGGGTTAAAAAGAATGAAATAAATGGAAAATGAAATGAAAATATGGTGATGAATTCATGTGAATGATATTGTAATAGTATGAGAATGCACATTGTGATAAAATTATAAGAGGGTACTGATTGTATCTCTTGATTCTCAAATAGAAGAGATGTCTGAAGTAGGGTTGTCAATAGTTGAAGGGAAACAGGTAGGTGCATCGCGCCTTGTCTTTTTAATTTGTGTAAACTTATTGATAAATTTCAGAATTTATTATTTTATTGCTTCGATAAATATTAGAATGAATATGAATACGTTACGTATATTGATATATATCAACTAGTTATGATATAATTGGAATGAATATAAGTACCTTATGTATAATAATATGTATCAAACTTGTGATGATATTATTGGAATGAATAAGAGTATCTTATGTACAACAGTATAGATAAATTAATTAGGATAATGTTTAAATGAACATGTGTATCTTGCGTAAAAAATTAGATCAAGTTAGTTAGATTAATATTTGAACGAACATGAGTATTGTGTGTGCATTATTATGTATCAAATTAATTATGTTATTATTAGAATAATTACAATTACCTTGCATATATTGATAGGTATCGAATTAGTCATGATAACTTTGAAATATACGTGATTATCTTACATACCTCGGTATGGATTAGGTATACACAATGACTTAGAGATTAGAGTAGAAATGATAGATAGGTAGTCACCATAGTGTCAGTTGCTAAGAATACATTACGATGATACTTAGCATCATGATGAGGGTGGCTAACGGCATAAATTGATACTTGGCATTGTGATGAGGGTGGATAACAACATAAATTGATACTTGGCATTGTGATGAGGATGTCCAAGGTTATGTGAATGATGCTTAGTGACCGTAGTATCAGTAACTAAGGTTGTATGTGAATGATACTTGGCAACCGTGGTTACAATATATATGATATTAATAAGAAAAATGAAAAGGGATCGGTATGAATGGAAGGTTGAGAAGATATTCATTAGCTATCCAGGTTTGGATAGCTAATGGAATCAATAGGGTTCCATTGGTACCGCCATTTCAGATGACATTGATTAGCTATCGGGGTTTGGATAGCTAATGGTATTAATGAGGTTTCATTGGTACCAGCATTTCAGATGACGTTCATTAGATATCTGAGTTTAGATAGCTAATGGTATCATTGGGGTTGGTAGTGCTGACATTCCTTAAATTGATTGGTCAATCCCGAGTAATTGGGTTTCTTATGATGTTTGTAAAGATTTCTAACATCGGCATGGCTTCTCCTGGTTAAAGGAAAAAGATAAGTTGATCAAATATTCTGGATCAGGAATAGTTAATGATATCAATGAGTCACATGGTATCGACAACCATTTCTGGTGTGATTAGCTACTCTAGGTAAGGGGGCTAATGATGTCAATGGTTCTTGACATCGACAACTCTGATGGTATATCAAATGTGAATAATAATTGATTAACTATTTCGGGGTAGAAATGGTTAATGATATCAATCGGTTGTATTGATATCGGCACTTGAATGAAATTGATTTGTCTAACCCGATATTGGTAGACTAATGATACTAATGAGATTCATTAGTATCGACAATTACCTTCTGAAAAATAAAAAAGAAAGTATTGATTAGTTATCCCAAAGGAATGAGATAAGCTAATAATACCAAGAGAGGAAAATCTTGGTATCAAGTAAGAATTGATTCATAAGGAGATGGTATTTGAAACCATTGAGTTGTGATGAGATTTCCAAGATGAAATTATTCTCAGCGAATGGAATAGAATATTATATGGATATTGGTAATAGATGAAAAATGTATGTCGTAAAAGAGGTTTATGCTTAATTTTATGTATCAAAAGAAATTCCATGAAAATTATTACCTATAATTATTTGTTACAATCGTTTTATATTTATATGTATATGTTAATTTCTATTTTCAAATCCATCAAGGTTGCGTTAGGAGTAAACTTAGTTTAGTTACCTTTTGCTTTCAACCATGTAATTATTTGTAAATTAAGAGACTTATCTCCTAAAATTTGAAATGTAATATTAACCTATAAATTTGAATGTATGACTTTAATCTAATGCTTGTAATTCTAAATACCTATTTAACCATGCATTTTATAGTTGAAATCAAATCCTTCACTTGAATTACATTATATGATGTTATTATGCAAAATATAGTTTATATGATGATATTATGTGACAATTGAATTATGCATTGTTATTTTGTGAACTTAAATTGTATAATGTTATTGAATAAGACTTGTTATGTTGATGATGATAAGTTGGGTTGAGATCCAAGATAATTGAATCAGGTTGTGAAATAAAATTGAAAATGTAATATAATTTTATCGATAACTTGGGACCTCCCAATATAGGGAAAACTCTGCTGATTTTTTTGTAGAAATTTTGATGGAACTTGTATAAAAATAAAATTACTGAAAATTTTCAATATATCGTGAAAAAATGATGTAGAAAATCAGGGTTGTTACATTACTGCAGGTGTAGGTCTACTTGACTCCTCGTGTCTTCATGAATTATTCGTGTCTGAAAGAATAAAAATTTATATTAGCTTGAGTAATACTTTGTTAGTTGTCTTTTTATACAATTTTAATAACTTACCCAAATCATGTTGCTATGTATGATTACTTTCTTGGAGCTGATATCCCTTTTCTTTCTTTATCTTCTAACAAGAGACAACAAAATACATAGATGACTTGCACAGATTTACGTAAATTATCCATGCACATTCCATTGAAGTAACAAATAGGTTTAATTAGTGATACACTTACATTATTTGCAATAGATTTTTCATTTAGGACGTCGAAAAGGTCTTCCAATGATAAGAATTTCTTTCACATTTCTTCTCTCATCTATATACAATTGTTGTAACCCAACATTGTTAATGAAACAATAAGACAATTCAAAAGTTGACAATGATAGTTTAAAACTAAGAGAGTAACAGTTCAAAATTAAAACTGTAATAGTTTAAAAGTTAGATTTTATTAGCAGTAACAGTTCAAAACTAAGACATTAACAGTCAGATATTATAAACAGTACCAGATCAAAATTAAGAGAGTATAAGTTCAAAATTAAAACAGTAATAGTTCATATTTTGCTACCATGTTTTGTACTTGTCCTGTTGAATTTTGTCAATCAAATTCAATGTGTTTTTCTTCAAAAGTTTCACTAGTTAAAGATCTTTATTCAGTTGTGGTAGCTTAGTTTTTATGATGTCTTCATCCTTTTTAGTTTATGTTTTTCCTTCCTTCCTTTTTTTCCTTTATCTATTTCCTTCATCTTCATTTCTCTAACAACGCTTACCATTGATATGGTTTTAGAGACTTTTAGGGATAACTCCTTTTCAACTTGCTTTTCTTTTTTTTTCCATTTCAAAAGTTATTTAAGGATGGATGCTTGCCCAAATGTTTTCTTGGTGGGCCTTTTCATGGTGTTCTCGGAGGTGAAGTAGGCAACGTGGGAGGTGGAGGCAACATCATTGGGGCGGCGGCAGCCGAAGGGGGGGCAACATCCATGTCGAGATCAACTACATTCATTGAGACCTCTCTCAAAATGATGAAATCAGTGCACTTTGTACCACTGGACAATAAAAACAAATCCATCAAATTAATATAAGCAAAACTGCAGCATCATAAACAACATGCCAATATAAGAAAAATAGCAGCAACTTACTTTTGTTCCGAGAATGTCTGCAATGAGATGCTCCTAGGATATCTCTCAGGTAGGACTACCACATGTCCGCTTATCAAGCATTTTTCATTGGTTATTTCAAGCTCCCCATTGTGAAAACAAATTGTTTCTTCCAATAAAAATGGTAGAAAAACTAGAAGAAGCTTCTACCATTTGAAAATAATATAATATGAATTCAAATGAATTGAAATTACAAAAGACACCACTTTGTCGCGCCTTAACATAGATTGAAACAACGACAAAACAAAAGCTCAGATTTCTTGTGAGAAAAGATTGAAAAAACACAATCGATAACATCTAGAAGAAATGATTCACAAGACAAAACAAAAGCTCACCACTCTCTCTATAACACCTCTGCACAGACAGTGATACAGAAGAAATTACTTTGCTCATCGTCCCAGATTTCTTGTGATCATTACTAATCATGCTCTCTTAGCGTTACTGTTGTGTTCCTTAGTCATTGTGAAAAGTGGTGAATAATATATGAAATTTATTGGTTAAGGGAGAAATTAGGAGATACCAGCTATTGAAAAATTGAAGCTGTAGTGATGATAGAGGGCTTTATCACCTCTGCAACTTCAATTTTTCAATAGCCGGCGCCTGACATATACTGGATGATCCAGGCTCATGAAACGCCCACTGGTCGAGATTGACATGAGCTCATTGTGTAAAATATTTTTTGTAAAATTTAAGATAGAAAGAATAAAGAATAATAAAGAAAGTAGGGTGGATGTTTTCAAAGAATTCACTAAACAATAAACATTAAAGGAGGCCTTGCCATGAACTCATTGTGTAGATTCACTAAACACACTAACATTGGCTACGACTTGCGTGAAATAGCAATCCCTCTATGTTTGATTTTTTTAAAAATCCTAATTTTCATATAATTTAAGATAAAAAGAATAAAAATAAGAGTGGACATTTCCAAAGGAACTCGGGGAACATATTCAAGACCAGTACGCACTACATCCGCTAAATGATTTAGGCTCGTGAAATGCCTGCATAAGCTCATTATGTAAAATAATTTTTCTAACATTAAGGATAGAAAAGAATAAAAACTAACAGAAAAAGTAGGGTGTATGTTTGCAAAAAAAAAATCACAAAACACTAAACACTAAAGTAGACTACCATGAACTACTTATGTAGATGCACTAAATACACTAACATCGTCTACGACTTGTGTGTAATAGAAATCCCCATATGTTTGAATTTTTTTAATAAATCCTAATTTTCATATAATTGAAGATAAAAAGAATAAAAATAAGAGTGGACATTTCCAAGGAACTCAGGGAACATATTCAAGACTAGCGCGCATAACATCTACTGAATGATCCAAGCTCATAAAATGCCTACATGAGCTCATTGTGTAAAATAATCCAAACTAACAGAGAAAGTCGGGTGTACGTTTCCAAAGAAATTACCAAACAATAAACACTAAATGAGGCCCTGCTATGAACACATTGTATAGATGCACTAAACACTAATTTTGGCTACAACTTGCGTGTAATAGCAATCCCTCTACGTTTAATTTTTTTTATTAAATCCTAATTTTCATATAATTGAAGATAAAAAGAATAAAAATAAGTTTAGACATCTCCAAGGAACTCATGTAACATATTCAAGACCAATGCGCGCGCCTTCCGCCGGATGATCCAGGCTCATGAAACGCCCGCATGAGCTTAGTGTGTGAAATACTTTTTCTAACATTGAGGATGGGAAAGAATAAAAACTAACAGAGAAAGTCGGGTGTATGTTTCCAAAGAAATCACTAAACAATAAACATTAAAGTAGGCTATGCCAAGAATTCATTGTGTAGATGCACTAAACATAATAGCAGCGGCTATGACTTGCGTGTAATAACAATCCCCCTATGTTCAAAATTTTTAATTAAATCCCAATTTTTATATAATTGAAGTTAACAAGAATAAAAATAAGCGTTGACATTTCTAAGGAACTCAACGAACATATTCAAGACCAATGTGCACGACATCCGCCAAATGATCCAGTCTCATGAAACGCCTGCATGAGCTCATTATGTAAAATAATTTTTCTAATATTGAGGATATAAAAGAATAAAAACTAACAGAGAAAGTAGGGTGTTTGTTTCAAAAGAATTCAATAAACAATCAGCACTAAATAAGGCCATGCAATGAACTAATTGTGTAGATGAACTAAACACACTAACATCGGTTACGACTTGCGTGTAATAGCAATCCCCTTGTGTTTGAATTTTTTATTATTGAATCCTAATTTTCATATAATTAAAGATAAAAATAATAAAAATAAGCATGGACATTTTCAAGGAACTAAGGGAACATATTCAAGACAAGTGTGCACGACTTTCACCGGATAATCCATGCTTATGAAATGCCCACATGAGCTCATTGTATAAAATAATTTTTATAACATTAAGGATAAAAAAGAATAAAAAGTAATAGAGAATGTAGGATGTTTGTTTCAAAATAAATAAATAAATAATTAGCACTAAAGGAGGCCCTGCAATGAAAACATTGTGTAGATCCATTAAACACACTAACATCGGCTACAACTTGCATGTAATAGCAATCCTCCTGTGTTTGAATTTTTTATTATTAAATCCTAATTTTCATATAATTGAAGATAAAAAGAATAAAAATAAGCGTGGACATTTCCAAGGAACTCAAGGGAACATATTCAAAGTAGAGGCTCTATCATGAATTCATTGTGTAGATGCACTAAACACATTAACATCGGCTACGACTTGCGTGTAATAGCAATCCCTCTTTGTTCAATTTTTTTTATTCAATCCTAATTTCAATATAATTGAAGATAAAAAGAATAAAAATAAGTGTGAACATTTCCAAGGAACTCAGGGAATATATTCAAGACTAGTGTGCACTACATCTGTCGGATGATCCAATCTCATGAAACGCCCGTATGAGCTCATTGTGTGAAATAATTTTTCTAACATTGAGGATAGAAAAGAATAAAAAGTAACAAAGAAAGTATGGTGTACATTTCCAAAGAAATCACTAAACAATCAACACTAAAATAAGCCCTACCATGAACTCATTGTGTAGATACAGTAAACACATTAACATCGGCTAAGACTTTCATGTAATAGCAATCCCCCTGTGTTTAAATTTTTTTTTATTAAAACCTAATTTTTCATATAATTGAAGATAAAAATAATAAAAATAAGCTTGGACATTTCCTAGGAACTCAAGGAATATATTCAAGACTAGAGCGCACGATTTTCGCCAGATGATCCGGGCTCATGAAACGCTCGCATGAGCTCATTGTGTAAAATAATTTATCTAACATTGAGGATACAAAATAATAAAAATTTACAGAGAAAGTAGGGTGCACATTTCCATAGAAATCAATAATCAATAAACACCAAAGTACGCTCTACCATGAACTCATTATGTATATACACTAAACACACCAACATCGGCTACGACTTGTGTGTAATAGAAATCCCCCTGTGTTTGATTTTTTTATTAAATCCTAATTTTCATTTAATTAAAGATAAAAAGAATAAAAATAAGCGTGAAAATTTCCAATGAACTCAGGGAACATATTCAAGACCAGTGTGCACGATATCCACTAGATGATCCAGGCTCATGAAACACTCGTATGAGCTCTTTGTGCAAAATAAGTTTTCTAACATTGAGGATAAAAAAGAATAAAACGTAATAGAGAAAGTAGAGTGTGCGTTTCCAAAGAAATCACTAAACAATAAACACTATTTTCTCTAAAACATTATGCGTTTCCAAGAAATCACTAAACAATAAAACACTACTTTCTCTAAAACAATAGCCTACTTTAATGTTTCTTGTTTAGTGATTTTTTCTAAAACATACACCCTACTTTCTCTGTTACTTTTTATTCTTTTCTATCCTCAATGTTAGAAAAATTATTTTACACAATAAGCTCATGCAGGCATTTCATGAGCCTGGATCATCAGCTATGACTTTCGTGTAATAGCAATCCCCTTGTGTTCGAATTTTTTTATTAAATCCTAATTTTCATATAATTGAAGGTAATAAGAAAAAAAAATAAGCATGGACATTTCCAAGGAACTCAAGGAACATATTCAAGACAAGTGCACATGATATAAATCGGATGATCCAGGCTCATGAGATGCCTGCTGGTAGGGACTGACATCAGCTTATTGTGTCAAATAAATTTTGTAAAATTTAGGATAGAAAAGAATAAAAACTAAAAGATAAAGTACGGTGGACGTTTCTAAAAAATCACTAAACAATAAACACTAAAGGAGGCCCTATCATGAACTCATTACAGAGATGCACTAAACACACGAACATTGGCTACGACTTGCGTGTGATAGCAATCCTCCTGCGTTTGAATTTATTTTATTAAATCCTAATTTTCATATAATTGAAGATAAAAAGAATAAAAATAAGCGTGGACATTTCCAAGGAACTCAGATAACATATTCAAGACCAATGTGCATGATATAAACTAGATGATCCCGGCTCATGAAACGCCCGGGACTAACATGAGCTCAGTGTGTTAAATAATTTTTGTAAAATTTAGGATGGAAAAAAATAAAAACTAACAGAGAAAGTAAAGAGGACGTTTCCAAAGAAATCACTAAACAATAAACACTAAATGAGGCCCTGTCATGAACTTATTGTGTAGATGCACTAAACACACTAACATCGGCTACGACTTGCATGTAATAACAATCCCCTGTGTTTGAATTTTTTTTATTAAATCCTATTTTTCATTTAATTGAAGATAAAAAGAATAAAAATATGTATGGACATTTCCAAAGAACTCAGGTATTTCATTTTTTTTCAACTAAAACAAGGAAAATGACAGGTCATGGGGTTCTTTGTCACCCTTATAAAATATTTAGCAAGTTAGCACTGTTTATCTTAAATATCTTATGCTAATTTTATGTAACTAAAACAAGGAAAAATACAAATGCACTGTCAAATTTTATCAGTTACTATGTCTTTTGAATTGTTACTGTTTTATTGTTTAAGGGTTTCTACTTCATGTATTTTATTTTTTTCAACTAAAACAAGGAAAATGGCAAGTTTATAGGTTCCCTGTTACTCTTATAAAATATTTTACAATCCAGCACTCTTTATCTGAAATATCTTATGCTTATTTTATGTAAATAAAACTAGAAAACATACAACCGTTACTATCAAATTTCATCTGTTACTCTCTATCTTTTGAATTGTTATTGTTTTATTGTTTAAGGGTTTCTACTTCCTGTATTTCAAGTTTTTCACGTAAAACAAGGAAAATAGCAATGATGGGGTTCCTTGTCACCCTTATAAAATATTTAGCAATCTAGCATTCTTTATCTAAAATATCTTATTCTCATTTTGTGTAACTAAAACAAGGAAAAATACAATTGTTACTGTTAAATTTTATTTGTTACTGTTGGTCCTTTGAACTATTTCTGTTTTATTGTTTAAGGGTTTCGACTTCATGTATTTAACTTTTTTCAACTAAAACAAGGAAAATGGTAGGTTATGAGGTTCCTAGTCACCCTTATAAAATATTTAGTAATCTAGCATTGTTTATCTGAAATATCTTATGCTCATTTTGTATAACTGAAACTAGAAAAATTATAATTGTTACCGTCAAATTTCATCTATTACAGTCTGACTTTTGAAATGTTATTATTTTATTATTTAAGGGTTTCTACTTCATGTATTTTATTTTTTTTCAACTAAAACAAGGATAATGGTATCTTATGCTCATTTTATGGAATTCATTATTTTCTTTTTTCTTCTCATATTAATCTATATGCTTTAGAAAATATATGCAAAATGAAGAGTGAGGGTTGAGAAAATATAGAAAATATAGAATGTCAATTCAAATTCATAGAAAATTCATAAAAATCCATATAATAAAATTTATTTGTTAAAATATTTAAGAATGGATGTTTGCCAAAAAAATTTCTTGATGAGCCTTTTCCTGGTGTGCTTGAAGGTGAAGTAGGCAGCACAGGAGGCAAAGGCAGCATCATGGGGGGCGGCGACAACCAGAGGGGGGGTAAAATCCATGTCAAGATCAACTACATTCATTAGGACCTCTCTCGGAATGATGAAATCAGTGCGCTTTGCACCACTGGATAATAAAAATAAATTCATCAATTAATAGAAGCAAAATTGCAAAATCATAAACATACCAATAGAAGAAAAATGACAGTAACTTACTTTTGTTCTGAGAATGTCTACAATAAGATGCTTCTAAGACATCTCTCAGGTAGGCCTCTCACATGTTCTCTTATCAAGCATTTTTCATTGGTTATTTTAAGCTCCGCATTGTGAAAACAAATTGTTTCTTCCAATAAAAACGGTAGAAAAACTAGAAGAAGCTTCTTCCATTTGAAAATAATATAATCTGAATCCAAATGAACTGAAATTAGAAAAGATACCACTTTGTCGGGCTTTAACTTAGATTGAGACAAAGGCAAAACAAAAGCTCAAATTTCTTGTGAGCAAAGATTGAAAAAACACAATCGATAACATCAAGAAGGAAAGATTCACAAGGCAAAACAAAAGCTCACCACTCTCTATAACAACTCTGCACAGACAATGATATAGAAGAAATTGCCTTGCTCATCGTCCCAGATTTCTTGTGATCGTTACCGATCGTGCTCTCTTAGTGTTATTGTTGTGTTCCTTAGTCATTGTGAAAAGTTGGGAATAATATATGAAATTTATTGGGTTAAGGGAGAAATTAGGAGACACCGGCTATTGAAATATTAAAGCTGCAAAGGTAATGGAAGGAATATGTAGAGATGTTATTAGCACATGTAGGTTATTGATGATTGCTCTCTTATTGTTGTTGTTGTGTTGCTTAGTCATTGTAAATAAAAATTGAGGAATAATATATGAAATTTATTGGGTAAAGGGAAAAGTTGGGAGATGCCAGCTATTAAAAAATGGAAAAGCTGCAGGGATGATGGGATGAAAACTGCAATGGAATGGAGGTGATGGATGGAACACGTAGAGATGTTATTAGCACATGTAGGTTATTAATTGGTTATTACTAGATACTTGACCTGGGTTTCGCCGTAGGTTAGATATTGTTTTCTAAAAAAAAACTTTATACTCAAGCTTCTTCAACACGGTTTTGTATTTAAGAAATTCTAAATGAAAAAGAAATATACATATATGTGATCAAATAAATTGAGAACTGCTGTCAAATTTCATTCATTGCTCTCTGTCTTTTAAATTGTTACTGTTTTATTGTTTATGGGTTTTTACTTTATGTATTTCATGTTTTTTAACTAAAACAAGGAAAATGAAAGGTTATGAGGTTCCCTATCACCCTTATAAAATATTTAGTAACCTAGCATTGTTTATCTGAAATATCTTATGCTCATTTTATGTCAATAAAACAAGAAAAAATACAAGCGTTACTGTCAAATTTCATTTGTTACTCTCTGTCTTTTGAACTATTACTGTTTTATTGTTTAAGGATTTCTACTTCCTATTTTTCAACTAAAACAAGGAAAATGGAAGGTTATAAGTTTCCTCATCTGATGCGATCCAAGCACCAAAAGATCCATTGGAGGTTCTAGTTGGCCTAGTTACAAGGCTTAGAGCTAAGAGGTTCAAAGAGGTTTTCAATGGACTTCTTCAAGATTCGTGGGCTAAGGTGGAGTTCAAGAGGATATTAAATAATGAGGAGCAAGCCGTGATTAATTTGATTCATGTTTAAGAGGGGCTTGTTGGTGGAACCAAGATCATTACACAAGGATTGGGAGAAGAAGACTAAATTCAGTCAGTTTGACCTTTCGATACCTTTTTTTATCATAACTGGAGCTACATGTCAAATTTTGAGGTGATTCTAATTGGGATGGAAACTAGACTTTCATATCTTTTCAACGATATTAAATATGGGTGGCACACCTTCTAATTCTTTAAGATGAGAGGGAACCATCCATTTGAAGTTGGGTTTTGCTGCTGCCTGACAGAATACAAAAATAACCAAACGTGTCTTATTAAATTAGATGGTCTATTAAATTTTCTTTATTTTATGAGGAAACACTTGTTTGGGTTTCAAACTTGTTTATTTTATTTATTTTAATTAGTTTAGGCTAGTTTTAACATGGGTTGATTATTATTTAAATTGGGTTTATATGTGACCCATTAGGAAAACTAAGGTTTTTGGCTTGGGGTATAAATATTCTTGAGAATAATTTTCAGATTAGTTTTTGGCTAATAATATTATGATTTTGCCGACTTTTGGTTGTCAATCTTGGTTCTTGATTGAACTTTAAACTCTACAAAGAATTGATCAATCTTTGTTGTGAATTTATATTCCTTTTGCTCGTCTCCAGGTGTAGGCGTTGTGGTTGAGTTGGTATATAGTCTTGTAGCCTTGAAGCATGTCTTCCATTGTGATAAGTTCATCTTATTTTTAGCAAACTTGGATTAGATAGATCTTGGGTTCGTGAATTCCATTTAATTTTGCTAGGATTCGCATCACTGTCACCTTTATAAAATATTTAGCAATTTAACGTTGTTTATCTGAAATATCTTATGCTCATTTTGTGTAACTAAAACAAGGAAAAATACAAGCGTTACTATTAAATTTCATCTGTTATTGTTGGTCTTTTGAACAATTTTTGTTTTATTGTTTAAAGGTTTCTACTTCATGTATTTTATTTTTTCAACTAAAATAAGAAAAATGGCAGGTTATGAGGTTCTTTATCACTCTTATAAATTATTTAGCAATCTAACATTGTTTATCTGAAATATATTATGCTCATTTTATGTAAATAAAACAAGGAAAAATACAAGTGTTATTGTCAAATTTCATTTATTACTCTATGTCTTTTGAATTGATATTGTTTTATTGTTTAAGAGTTTCTACTTAATGTATTTCATGTTTTTCACGTAAAGCAAGGAAAATGGCAGGTTATATAGGGTTTCCTGTCACCCTTATAAAATATTTAGCAATGTAGCATTGTTTATTTAAAATATCTTATGCTCATTTTGTGTAACTGAAACAAGGAAAAATACAAGTGTTCTTGTCAAATTTCATTCATTATGGTCGGTCCTTTGATTTGTTTCTGTTTTATTGTTTAAAGGTTTCAACTTCATGTATTTCATTTTTTTCAACTAAAACAATGAAAATGCTAGGTTATTGGGATTCCCTATCACCCTTATAAAATATTTAGCAATCTAGCATTGTTTATCTCAAAATATCTTATAATCATTTTGTGTAACTAAAACAAGATAAAATACAAGTATTACTGTCAAATCTAGCATTGTTTAAAGGTTTCTACTTCATGTCATTGAGTGATAGGAGTTGTTTAACTTATGATGAAATTAATAAAACTAATTTGACGGTCGCTTAATTAATAACAGGACTGAAAGTCTTAGAGTAATCAATGTTTTCTTGCAGAGTAAAACTTTTAGCAACTAATCTTGCCTTATATTGCTCAATGTTGCCATTCACATTGCGTTATATCCTATACACCCACCAAGCCAATAACATTCATTAAAGGATGTAAAGAATCCAAGGACCAGGTGTCGTTAGAGTGTAAGACTTGAATTTCATCTCGCATAGCACCATGCCAAGCCTCATACATGTCAGCATCAGAGAATGCAATGGGTTCATAGTTAGGGGAAGACATTACTTGACATATAGGAGCAGCAGAGGTGGCTTCAGACACTATTAGAAGGGCGATCTTTGGCTATGAAACTCCAGAAATTTATAATTTAAATATTTAAATATACGGATGACTCGGTGGTAACTTTGTGAAACCCCAACAAAAGACTTCACCGTGACGAATTGAATAGCGATAAATAAAATAAAAATGGTGGTAAATTGTAAAGCCCCGATCAAATTTTATAATGTTAATAAAATTATTGAAAATTTAGAACCAGAAATGAGATGGGTTAGTTAAAATAAAATAAAATAAAATGAAATAGTATTGAATTATTAGAAAAGAAATTTTAGAGAGAGATTTTTCGCATGGTATTTTAAAAGCGGATTGAGAAAAGGCATTTGGTTGAACAAAAAAGATACCCAAACTTGATATAAGGGTGTTGTAGTAAATATGGATAGATTTGCTATATAAATAGCAAAATTATGATGAAAATACCTAGGACGGTCGAATGAAAGGAAGAAAGAGAGAGAGAGAGAGAGAGAGAGAGAGAGAGAGAGAGAGAGAGAGAGAGTACCTTGAGAGTAGAATCACAAACGGCCATATCTATGTATTTCACCGTTGAATTGAGTTAGGGTTTCAATATATTATGCTCCTCACCACCCTCTAACATCGAACTGTTGGGATTTGAAGGCTCTAGTTTAGTGAGAGATATAACCCTCGCAACATTTCAAGGAAAACTTGTCTACGGGTCAGTCATGATCGCTGGCGGTTTCCTTCTTCATCCACCGTTAGATCCTACTCAATTTTGGATATTTGATCATATTGATGAGCTCTACATTCTACACAGTGGAGATCGGGATTAGAAAATCCTACGAGAAGTTATTCATTGGTAAACAGTATATTGTCAATTTTCAATTCTGTTTTGTTTTGTTTCGATCTATGAAGATCTATCCCTTAACATACTCTTATTTGTTGGTATATGTCTCATGATATAATGATGGTTAACTTTATCGTTTGGATTGTATTAGTTCTAATTGAGTTAGGAGAAACTTTAACCTTACTGAAACGTATGTTTAAATTGGGTTAGCAAGAATGAAATGAAAATATGGTGATGAATTCATGTGAATGATATTGCAATAGTATGAGAACACACATTCTGATAAAATTATAAAAGGATACTGATTGTATCTCTTGATTCTCAAATAGAAAAGATGTCTAAAGCAGGGTTGTTAGTAGTTGAAGAGACTCAGTCAGTTGGGGAAACAGGTAGGTGCATCGCACCTTGTCTTTTTAATTTTTGTAAACTTATTAATAAATTTCAAAATTTATTGTTTTATTGTTTTGATAAATATTAGAAAGAATATGAGTACCTTGTGTATATTGATGTGTATCAACTAATTATGATATAATTGGAATGGATACAAATACCTTACGTACAATGATATGTATCAAACTTGTGATGATATTATTGGAATGAATAAGAGGTACACCAATATAGATCAATTAATTAGGATAATGTTTGAATGAACATGTGTATCTTGGGTACAATGATATGGATCAAGTTAGTTAGGTTAATATTTGAACGAATATGAGTACCTTGTGTGCATTGTTATGTATCAAATTAATTATGTTATTTTAGAATAGGTACGATTACCTTGCATACATTGATAGGTATCGAATTAGCCATGATAACTTTGAAATAGACATGATTATCTTACATACCTCGATATGGATTGGTTATACACAATGACTCAAATATTAGAGTAGAAATGATAGATAACTAGTCAATATAGTGTCAGTTGCTAAGAATACATTACGATGATACTTAGCACCATGATGAGGTTGGCTAACGGCATAAATTGATACTTGGCATTGTGATGAGGGTGGCTAACAACATAAATTGTTACTTGGCATTGTGATGAGGGTGTCCAAGGTTATGTGAATGATGCTTAGTGACCGTAGTATCGGTAACTAAGGTTGTGTGTGAATGATACCTAGCAACCGTGGTTACAATGTATATGATGTTAATAAGAAAAATAAAAAGGGATCGGTATGAATGGAAGGTTGAGAAGACATTGATTAGCTATCCAGATTTGAATAGCTAATGGTATCGTTTGGGTTCCATTGGTGCCAACATTTCTTAAATTGATTAGTCGATCCCGAGTAATTAAGTGACTAATGATGTTTGTAAAATTTTCTAACATTGGCATAGTTTCTCTTGGTTAAATGAAAAAGATAAGTTGATCAACTATTCTGGATTAAGAGTAATTAATGATATCAACAACCATTTCTGGTGTGATTAGCTACTCTAGGTAAGGAAGCTAATGATGTCAATGGTTCTTGACATTGACAACTTTGATGGTAAACCAAATATGAATAAGAATTAATTAATTATTTCGATGTAAGAATGGTTAATGATATCAATCGGTTCTATTGATATCGGCACTTGAATGAAATTGATTTGTCTAACCCGATATTGGAAGACTAATAATACTAATGAGATTCATTAGTATTGGCAATTACCTTCTGAAAAATAAGAAAGAAAGTATTGATTAGTTATCTCGAAGGAATGAGATAAACTAATAATACCAAGAGAGGAAAATCTTGGTATCAAGTGAGAATTGATTCATAAGTAGATGGTATTTGAAACCATTGAGTTGTGATGAGATTTTCAAGATGAAATTATTCTCAACAAATAAAATAGAATATTATATGGATATTGGTAATAGATTGAAAATGTATGTAATAAAAGAGATCTATGCCTAATTTTATATATCAAAAGAAATTCAATGAAAATTATTATCTATCATTATTTGTTACTACCGTTTTATATTTTATATGGCCATGTTAATTTCTATATTTCTAATCCATCAAGGTCACATTAGAAGTAAACTTAGTTTAGTTAGTTTTTGCTTTCAACCATGTAATTATTTTTAAATTAAGAAACTTATCTCCTAAAACTTGAAATGTAATATTAACATGTAAATTTGGATATATGACTTTAATCTAATGCTTGTAATTCTATGTACCTCTTTAGCCATGCATGTTTATAGTTGAAATCAAATCCTTCACTTGAATTACATTATATGATGTTATTATGCAAGATATAGTTTATATAATGATATTATAACAATTGAATTATGCATTGTTTATTTTGTGAATTTAAATTGTATAATGTTATTGAATAAAACGTGTTATGTTGATAATTATGAGTTGGGTTAAGATCCAAGATGATTGGATCGAGTTGTGAAATAAAATTGAAAATGTAATATAATTTTGTCGATAACTTGAGACCTAGTATAGAAAAAATTATGCTGAAATTTTGGTAGAAATTTCAGTGGAACTTATATAAAAAAAAATTACTGAAAATTTCCAATATATCACAAAAAATACGATGTAGAAAATCAGGGTTGTTACATTATTGCAGGTGTAGGTCTACTTCACTCCTCGTGTCTTCATGAATTATTCGTGTCTGAAAGAATAATAATTTATGTTAGCTTGCGTAATACTTTGTTAATTTTGTCTTTTCATATAATTTAATAACTTACCCAAATCATGTTGTCATGTATGATTACTTTTCTTGGAGCTGATACCCCTTTTCTTTCTTTATCTTCTAACAAGAAATAACAAAATATATCGATGACCTGCACAGATGTACGTAAATTATCCATGAATATTCCATTTAAGTAACAAATAGGTTTTAAGTAGTGATACACTATTTGCGATGGATTTTTCATTTAAGACGTCGAAAAGGTCTTCCAATGATAAGAATTTCTTCTACATTTCTTCTCTCATCCATAAACAATTGTTGTAACGCAACATTTTTAATGAGACAATAAGATAGTTCAAAATTAAGAGAGTACTTGTTCAAAAGTCAGATATTATAAACAGTAACAATTCAAAACTAAGACTGTAATAGTTCAAAAGTTAGATTTTATTGGCAGTAACAGTTCAAAATTAAGACATTAACAGTCAGATATTATAGACAGTAACAGATCAAAATTAAAAGAGTATAGGTTCAAAATTAAGATAATAACATTTTAAAAGTCAGACATTATTGATAGTAACAATTCAGATTTTGCTACCATATTTTGTACTTGTCCTGTTGAATTTTGCTAATTAAATTCAATGCATTTTTCTTCAACAGTTTCACTAGTTACAGATCATTATTCAGTTATGGTAGCTTAGATTTTATGACGTTTTCATCCTTTTTAGCTTCTCTTTTTTCTTTCCTTCCTTTTCATTTCTCTAACAAGATTTACCATTGATCTAGTTTTAGGAACTTCTAGGGATAACTCTTTTTCAGCTTGCTTTTCTTTTTTTGCCATTTCAAAAGTTATTTTTGTTACCTGGCCTTCGAAGTCCTTCCTCTTTGCTTTTATTTGAGCATTCTCCTTGATGCATTTATGATTCTCCTATATTCTCTTCATAGCTTTTCAATTTCTGTATTTTGGAAATCCTTTTTTCTTTTCAAGTCTCTTGACCTCTTATTCGGCCCTTTTGAGCTTTTTCTTTTCAAATATCTTGACCTTTTCTTCAGTCTTTTTGAGTTGATCTTTTAATTTCTGATTTTCACATTTCAACTCATTCTTCTTGTATAATGCTTTTATGATTTTCATATATTCTCATCGTAGCTTTTTAATTTTTGCATTTTGGAAATCCTTTTTCTTTTCAAATATCTTGACCTTTTCTTCAGTCTTTTTGAGTTGATCTTTTAATTTCTGATTTTCACATTTCAACTCTCTTATCTCTTTTTTCTTCTTATCCTCATGTTCAGTAGAAAAAAAGCTTGCGCCACATTTCTTCTTCCAACAGCTCCACAACTTTTTGAACACCCAACAACAAAACTTTTTCTTCCATGGGCTCTAAGTATATAACTGAAAACTGCATGAATGTGTAGACTGTAACATAATTAATGATACAGTAACATATGAAATTGAAAAGGTAACTGATCAGGTTGAGATTATAATGCATGAGGTTGAGGTATTAATATATTAATACAGATTGACATTTACAATCAGACAATAAAAGTTTAAAACTCTGAAATTCTTGCTTACACTTATGTTTATGAATGATTTTTTCCTTAATTCTACTTTCAAATGCAGTAAATTTTATTTTGCACACCTTGATATTCTTCCTCTAAGTAGCAACTGTGAAGTCCTCTGACAGAGAGACAGGGGGAATCTCATTTTCTTTAAAGTTTCAGAAGCTAATGTGGACTGAAGCTAATGTGGACTGAAGTCCTCTGACACAGAGACCGGGTGCCTCTCATTTTCTTGAAGTTTAAGAAGCTAATGTGGACTGAAGTCCTCTGACACAGAGACCGGGTGCCTCTCATTTTCTTTAAGTTTCAGAAGCTAATGTGGACTATAGTCCTCTGACACAGGGACGGGGTGTTTCAGAAGCTAATGTGAACTAAAGTCCTCTGACACAGGGACGGGGTGCCTCTCATTTTCTTTAAGTTTCAGAAGCTAATGTGTGTGGACTGAAGGTTCAAAAACCTCAATAAAAATATGATTAATTTATTTTGTATTTTTATATTGTTTAATATATTAATATTAAAATAAATTTTAAAAATAAAAAAATATATATTATTTTAACATATTGATAAATAAAAAATAATTTAAAAAATAATATTAATCAGTGCACTCAACTTTCTATTAAAACTTAGTTGGAATAAATCTATTAAAAGCTCATTTTATATTTAAAAAAAATTAATTTTTTAAATTAATTTTTTATTATTTTTGAATTTTTTTAATATATTGATATCAAAATTAATTTTTTTTAAAAAAATATTTTAATATATTTTTATATAAAGATCACTTTAAAAAATAATTATTACTACAATAACATACCATCTAACTCATACTTATTTTACTAGCTATCAACAATATATAAAACTAAGAATTTAAATGAGTTTGCTAATTTTAAATTGTTTCATTTGAATTCTCAAACTCTTTGTATATTTGTGTTGCAACGAGAGTATGCATAAGTTTTCGGTCCACTGAACCAACAAATGGACAAAATTAAAGGTAAAAAAAATAAAAAAATAAGCATGGCCATTTATAAGGAACAAGAGAATATATTCAAGACAAATATGCACGATATATGTTAAATGATCTAGGCTCATGAAATATCAGCTAGTCAAGACTGGCATGAGCTTATTATGTAAAATATTTTTTATAAAATTTAAGATAGAAAGAATAAAGACAAACAAAGAAAGTTGGGTGGATGTTTCCGAAGAAATCACTAAACAATAAATACTAAAGGAAGTCATGTCACGAACTTATTTGTGTCGATACACTAAACACACTAACATCGGCTACGACTTGCGTGAAATAACAATCCCCTATGTTTGAATTTTTTTAAAAAAAATCTTAATTTTCATATAATTAAAGATAAAAAGAATAAAAATAAAAATGAACATTTTCAAAGAACTCAGGGAACATATTCTAGAACAATTCACACAACATCTGCTAGATGATCTAGGCTCGTGAAACGCCCACATGAGCTCATTGTGTGAAATAATTTTTCTAACTTTAAGGATACAAAATAATAAAAAGTAACAAAAAAAAGTAGGGTGTATATTTCCAAAGAAATCACTAAACAATCAACACTAAAGGAGGTCATATCATAAGCTCATTGTGTTGATGCACAAAACACACTGGCATCGCTATGACTTGCATGTAATAGCAATCCCCCTGTGTTCAATTTTTTTTAATTAAATCCTAATTTTCATATAATTGAAGATAAAAGGAATAAAAATTAGAGTGGACATTTCCAAGGAACTCAGGGAACAAATTCAAGACTAGTGCGCATGACATCCGCAGGAAGATCCACGCTCATGAAACGCCCACATGAGCTTATTGTGTGAAATAATTTTTCTAACTTTGAGGGTAGAAAAGAATTAAAAGTAACAAAGAAAGTAAGGTGTATGTTTTCAAAAAAATCACTAAACAATCAACACTAAAAGAGGTCATGTCCTGAACTTATTGTGTAGATGCACAAAACACAATAGCACTGGTTATGACTTGCATGTAATAGCAATCCCCTTGTGTTCATTTTTTTTTATTAAATCCTAATTTTCATATAATTGAAGATAAAAGGAATAAAAATTAGAGTAGACATTTCCAAGGAACTCAGGGAACATATTCAAGACCAATGTGCACGACATCCACTGGAAGATCTAGGCTCATGAAATGCCCACGAGTTGGACCTGACATGAGCTCATTCTGTAGAATAATTTTTGTACAATTTAGGATAGAAAATTATAAAAACTAACACAAAAAGTAGGGTGGACATTTCCAAAGAAATCACTAAACAATCAATATTAAATGAGATCATGTCATGAACCCATTGTGTAGAAGCAATAAACACATTAACATCAACTACAACTTGCATGAAATAGCAATCCCCCTATGTTCAATTTTTTTTAAAATCCTAATTGTCATATAATTAAAGATAAAATGAATAAAAATAAGAGTGGACATTTCCAAGGAATTGAGGGAACATATTCAATATCATTGCGCACGACATCTACCAGATGATCCAGGCTCATGAAAGGCCCTCATGAGCTCATTTTATAAAATAATTTTTCTAATATTAAGGATAGAAAAGAATAAAAACTAACAAAGAAAGTAGGGTGTATGTTTCTAAAAAATCACAAAACAATAAAACACCAAAGGAGACTTTATTATGAACTAATTATGTACATGCACTAAACACACTAACATCAACTACGACTTGCATGTAATAGAAATCCTCTTATTTTCAAGTTTTTTTATTAAATCCTAATTTTCATATAATTGTAGATAAAAAGAATAAAAATAAAAGTGGACATTTTGAAGGAACTCGAGGAACATATTCAAGACTAACACGCATGACATCCAGCGGATAATCTAGGCTCATGAAACGGCCGTATGAGCTTATTGTGTAAAATAAATTTTCTAACATTGAGGATAGAAAAGAATTAGAAGTAACAAAGAAAGTAGGTTGTACATTTCCAAAGAAATTACTAAATAATCAACACTAAATGAGGCACTGCCATGAACTCATTGTATAAAAGAACTAAACACACTAACTTCGGCTATGACATACATGTAATAACAATCCCTTTGTGTTTAAATTTTTTTTATTATACTAATTTTCATATAATTGAAGATAAAAAGAATAAAAATAAGGGTGGACATCTTCAAGGAACTCAAAGAACATATTCAGGACCAATGCGCATAACTTCTGCCGGATGATCTAGGCTCATGAAATGCCCCACATGAGCTCATTGTGTGAAATAATTTTTCTAACATTGAGAATAGAAAAGAATAAAAACTAACAGAGAAAGTAAGATGTATGTTTCCAAAGAAATCACTGAACAATAAACACTAAAGAATGCTAAGCCAAGAATTCATTGTATAGATGCACTAAACACAATAACAACGACTACAACTTGCATGTAATAACAATCCTCTTTTGTTCATTTTTTTTTTAATTAAATCCTAATTTTCATATAATTGAATTTAACAAGAATAAAAATAAGTGGGACATTTTCAAGGAACTCAAGGGATATATTCAAGACTAGTGTGCACGACTTCCGCCAGATGATCCAGGCTCATGAAACGCCCATATGAGCTCATTATGTGAAATAATTTTTCTAACATTAAGGATAGAAAAGAATAAAAACTAACAGGGAAAGTAGGGTGTACGTTTTCAAAGAAATCACTAAACAATAAACACTAAAGGAGGCCCTGCCATGAACTTATGGTGTAGATGCACTAAACACACTAACATCAGCTATACTTGCATGTATTAGCAATCCCCCTATGTTCGATTTTTTTATTAAATCCTAATTTTCATATAATTAAAGGTAAAAAGAAAAAATAAGCATGGACATTTCCAAGAAACTCAGGGAACATATTCAAGACCAATACACACGATATAAACCAGATGATCCAAGCTCATGAAACACCTGCTGGTCAGGATTGACATGAGCTCATTCTGTAAAATATTTGTTGTAAAATTTAAGATTGAAAAAATAAAGACTGATAGATAAAGTAGTATGAACATTTCCAAAAAAATCACTAAACAATAAAGGAGGCCCTGCCATGAATTCATTGTGTAATCTCACTAAACACATTAAAGTCAGGTTCAACATAAGTGTAACTAGTTTCCAAATAAATTAGTAAATAATAAATACTAAAGTAGGCTTTTCCATGAACTCATTATGGAGACGCACTAAACACACTAACATCGGCTATGACTTGCATGTAATAGCAATCTCCTTGTGTTCTAATTTTTTATTTATTAAATCATAATTTCATATAATTGAAGATAAAAAGAATAAAAATAAACGTGGACATCTCCTAGGAACTAAGGGAACATATTCGAGACCAATACGCATGACATCAATCGGATGATCCAGACTTATGAAATGCCCAAAGGTCGAGACTGACATAAGCTCATTGTGTAAAATAATTTTTGTAAAATTTAGGATAGAAAAGAATAAAAACTAACAGAGAAAGTAGGGTAGACATTTTAAAAGAAATCACTAAGTAATAAACATTAAAGGAGGCTCTGTCATGAACTGATTGTGCAGATACATTAAACCTATTAACATCGACTATGACTTACGTGCAATAACAATCCTCCTATGTTTTAATTTTTTTCATTAAATCCGAATTTTCATATAATTGAAGATAAAAAGAATTAAAATAAGTATGAACATTTCTAAGGAACTCACGGAACATATTCAAAACCACTGCACACAACTTCCATCGGATGATCCAGACTCATGAAACGCCGACAAGAGCTCATTGTATGAAATAAAAATTCTAGCATTGAGGATAGAAAAGAATAAAAAGTAACACAGAAAGTATGGTGTATGTTTTCAAAGAAATCACTAAACAATAAACATTAAATGAGACCTTGCCATGAACTCATTATAAAAATGCACTAAACACACTAACATCGAATCTCACTTGCATGTAATTGCAATCCCTTTGTGTTTAATTTTTTATTAAATCCTAATTTTCATAAAATTGAAGATAAAAAAATAAAAATAAGCGTGAACATTTCCAAGGAACCTAGGGAATATATTCAAGAATTGTTCGCACGACATTCGCCAGATGATCTAGGCTCATGAAAAGCCCGCATGAGCTCATTATGTAAAATAATTTTTCTAACATTAAGGATAGAAAAGAATAAAACTAACATAGAAAGTAGGGTGTACTTTTCCAAAGAAATCACTAAAAAAAACACTAAAGTAGGCTCTTCCATGAACTCATTATGTAGATGCATTACACAAACTGACATTGGCTACGACTTTCGTGTAATTGCAATCCCCTTGTGTTTGTTTTTTTATTAAATTCAAATTTTCATATAATTGAACGTAAAAAAAGTTAAAAATAAGCATGAACATTTCTAAGAAACACAGGGAACATATTCAATACCAGCGCACACAACTTCTGCCAGATGATCCAGGCTCATGAATCACCCGTATGAGCTCATTGTGTAAAATAATTTTTCTAACATTGAGGATAGAAATAAATAAAAACTAACAATAGTGTATCAGAGAAAAGAATAAAAGTAACAGAGAAAGTAGGGTGGACGTTTTAAAAGAAATCACTAAACAAGAAACACTAAAGTAGGCTTTGCAATGAACTCATTGTGTAGATGTACTAAACACATTAACATCGACTACGACTTGCGTGTAATAGCAATCCCCTTTGTTCCTTTTTTTTATTAAATCCTAATTTTTATATAATTGAAGAGAAGAATAATAAAAATAAGCGTGAACATTTCTAAGAAACTCAGGGAACATATTCAAGACCAGTGTACACGACATCCGTCTTTTGAACTATTACTGATTTTTTGTTTAAGGGTTTCTATTTTATGTATTTGTTTTTTCTCAACTAAAACATGGAAAATGGTATTTTATGCTCATTTTATGTAGTTCATTTAGTTTTTTTTATTCTCTTATTATTCTGTATGATTCAGAAAATATATGTAAAGTGAATAGTGAGGGATGAGAAAATATAAAAAATACAACATGTTAATTCAAAATTCCTAGAAAATTCACAGAAATTCATATTATAAAATTTATTTGTTAAAATATTTAAGGATGGATGCTTGCCCATAATTTGGTGGGCCTTTTTATTGTGCACTTGGAGGTGAAGTAGGTAGTGCGAGAGGGGGGGAAATAACATATATGTCAAGATCCGCCATGTTCATCGGGACCTCTTTTGGAATGATGAAATCAGTGCACTTAATAAAAACAAATTCATTAATTAATAGAAGCAAAATTACAGTAACATAAACAACATACCAGTAGAAGAAAAACAACAGCAACTTACTCTTGTTCTGAGAATGTTTACAATGAGATGCTCCTAGGACATCTCTCAAGTAGGATTGTCACATGTCCTCTTATCAAGCATTTTTCATTGCTTATTTCAAGCTCTGCATTGTAAAAACAAATCATACGTTTTCTTTTAGTAAAAACGGTAGACAAACTAGAAGAAGCTTCTTCCATTTGAAAATAATATAATCTGAATTCAAATGAATTGAAATTACAAAAGACACCACTTTGTCGCGCCTTAACTTGGATTCAGATAAAGACAAAATAAAAGCTCAAATTTCTTGTGAGAAAAGATTGAAAAAACACAATCGATAACATATAAAAGGAAAGATTCACAAGACAAAACAAAAGTTCGCCACTCTTTATATAACACCTCTACATAGACAGTGATATAGAAAAAATTACTTTGCTCATCATCCTAGATTTCTTGTGATCGTTGCTAATCATGCTCTCTTATTATTATTGTTGTGTTCTGTAGTCATTATGTAAAGTGTGGAATATTATATGAAATTTATTGGGTTAAGAGAAAAATTGAGAGACACTGACTATTAAAAAATAAAAGCTGCAGAGGTGATGAGATGGAAGCTGTAATGGAATGGAGGAGATGAAGAGAACACGTAGAGATGTTATTAGCACAGATAGGTTATTAATTATTGTTATTGTTGTGTTACTTAGTCATTGTGAAGAAAAAAAAAAGAAATAATATATGAAATTTTTTGGGTGAAGGGAAAAGTTGGGAGACGTCGACTATTGAAAAATAAAAACGTTGCAGAGGTGATGGGATGGAAGCTGTAATAGAATGGAGGTGATGGACGGAACACGTAGAGATGTTTTTAGCACAGGTAGGTTATTAATTAGTTATTACTAGATACTTAACTTGCGTTTCACCATAGTTTAGATATTGTTTTTTTAAAAAAACTTTATACTCAAACTTTTTTGACATGTTTTTGTATTTAAAAAATTCTAAGTGAAAAAAAAGATTATACATACAACAAATCAAATAAATCAAGAACTACTATTAAATTTCATCTGTTACTCTTTGTCTTTTAAATTGTTACTGTTTTATTGTTTAAGGATTTCTATTTCATGTATTTCATTTTTTTCAACTAAAACAAGAAAAATGACAGGTCATAGGGTTCCATGTCACCTATATAAAATATTTAGTAATCTAACATTGTTTATCTAAAATATCTTCTGCTCGTTTTATTTAACTAAAACAAGGAAAAAAAGAGGCGTTCCTGTCAAATTTTATCTGTTACTCTCTGTCTTTTGAACTACTACTGTTTTATTATTTAAGAGTATCTACTTCATGTATTTCATGTTTTTCAACTAAAATAAGGAAAATGAAATGTTATGGGTTCCCTATCAACCCTATAAAATATTTAGCAATCTAGCACTCTTTATGTGAAATATCTTATATTTATTCTATGTAACTAAAACAAGGAAAAATAAAAGCTTTATTGTCAAATCTCATCCTTTATTGTTTGTCTTTAGAACAATTTCTATTTTGTTATTTAAGGGTTTCACTTCATATGTTTCATTTTTTTCAACTAAAACAAAGAAAATAGCAAGTTATAGGTTCCTGTTATTCTTATAAAATATTTAGCAATCTAGCACTATTTATCTTAAATATCTTATTCTTATTTTATGTAAATAAAACAAGGAAAAATACAAGCGTTACCATCAAATTTTATCCATCACTGTATGTCTTTTTTATTGTTATTGTTTTATTATTTACTCGTTTCTACTTCATGTATTTCATTTTTTTCAATTAAAACAAGAAAAATGACAGGTTATTGAGTTCCCTGTCACCCTTAATTTTTGTTTTTAGTAAACTAGCATTGTTTATCTGAAATATCTTATGCTCATTTTGTGTAACTAAAACAATAAAGAATATAAGCATTATTTCAAATTTTATTCGTTAATGTATGTCTTTTGAACTATTACTGTTTTATTATTTATGGGTTTCGACTTTATGTATTTCATTTTTTTCAACTAAAACAAAGAAAATAGCAGGTTATGGGGTTTCTTGTCACTCTTATAAAATTTTTAACAATCTAGCATTACTTATATGAAGATATCTTATGTTTATTTTTTGTAACTAAAATAAGAAAAAATACAAGTATTATTGTCTGTCTTTTGAACAGTTACTTTTTTATAGTTTAAGGGTTTCTACTTCATGTACTTCATTTTTTTCAACTAAAACAAGGAAAATGACAGGTTATTGGGTTTCCTGTCACCTATATAAAATATTTAGCAATCTAGCACTGTTTATCTGAAATATCTTATGTTCATTTTAAATAAATAAAACAAGGAAAAATACAAGCGTTACTATCAATTTTCATCTGTTACTCTCTGTCCTTTGAACTGTTTCTGTTTTATTGTTTAAGGGTTTCCACTTCATGTATTTCATGTCTTTCAACGGAAACAAGGAAAATGAAAGGTTACAGGGTTCCCTCTCAACCTTATAAAATATTTAGCAATCTTGCACTATTTATCTGAAATATCTTATGTTTATTTTGTGTAACTAAAACAAGGCAAAATAAAAGCGTTATTGTCAAATTTCTTTCTTTATTGTCGGACTTTAGAACAATTTCTGTTTTATTGTTTGAGGGTTTCTAATTCATGTGTTTTATTTTTTTCAAATAAAACAAAGAAAATGGCAGGTTAAGGGGTTCCCTGTCAATCTTATAAAATATTTAGCAATCTAACACTGTTTATCTAAAATATCTTATGCTCATTTTAAATAAATAAAATAAGGAAAAAAACAATTGTTACTGTTAATTTTCATCTGTTACTCTCTGTCTTTTGAACTCTTATTGTTGTTATTGTTTAAGTGTTTCTTTTTCATGTATTTCATTTTTTTCAACTAAAAATAAGAAAAATGGAGGCCATATGGTTCTCTATCACCCTTATAAAATATTTAGCAATCTAGCACTATTTATCTGAAATATCTTATGCTCATTTTATGTAAATAAATAAAAAAAAAATACAAGCATTACTGTTAAATTTCATATGTTACTCTATGTCTTTTGAACTCTTACTGTTTATTATTTACCGGTTTCTACTTCATGTATTTTATTTTTTCAACTAAAACAAGAAAAATGGCAGGTTATTGGGTTCCTTGCCACCTTTATTTTTTTTTTAGCAATTTAGCATTGTTTATTTGAAAATATCTTATGCTCATTTTGTGTAACTAAAACAAGAAAAAATAAAAGTGTTACTGTCAAATTTCATTCGTTCTTGTCTATTTTTTGAATTGTTATTGTTTTATTGTATAAGGGTTTCTACTTCATGTATTTCATTTTTTTTAACTAAAACAAGGAAAATAGCAGGTTATAGGGTTCTCTATCACTTTTATAAAATTTTTAACAATCTAGCATTGTTTATTTGAAATATTTTATGCTTATGTTTTGTAACTAAAACAAGGAAAATATAAACGTTATTGTCTGTCTTTTGAACTATTATTTTTTTATTATTTAAGGGTTTTTACTTCATATGCGTCATTTTTTTCAACTAAAACTAGGAAAATGGTAGGTTATTAGGTTCTTTGTTACCCATATAAAATATTTAGCAATCTAGCATTGTTTATCTGAAATATCTTTTGCACATTTTATCTAACTAGTAAAAGCATTACTGTCAAATTTTATTCATTACCCTATCTCTTTTGAACTTTTACCGTTTTATTGTTTAAGATTTTCAACTTCATGTGTTTCATGTTTTTCAACTAAAACAAGGAAAATGAAAGGTTATGGGTTCCCTGTCAACCTTATAAAATATTTAGCAATCTAGCACTATTTATCTGAAATATCTTATACTCATTTTGTGTAACTAAAATAAAAAAAAATAAAACTGTTATTGTCAAATGTCATCCTTTACTATCGGTTTTTAGAACAATTTCTATTTTATTGCTTAAGAGTTTCTACTTCATGTGTTTTAATTTTTTCAACTAAAAGAAAGAAAATGGCAGGTTATGAGATTTCTTGTCTCTCTTATAAAATATTTAGTAATCTAGCACTATTTATCTAAAATATCTTATACTCATTTTATATAAATAAAACAAGGAAAATGTCAAATTTCATCTGTTACTCTCTGTCTTTTGAACTCTTATTGTTTTTATTGTTGAAGTGTTTCTTTTTCATGTATTTTATTTTTTTCAACTAAAATAAGGAAAATGCAAGTCATAGGGTTCTCTATCACCCTTATAAAATATTTAGTAATCTAGCACTATTTATCTGAAATATCTTATGCTCATTTTATATAAATAAATAAGGAAAAATACAAGCATTATTGTCAAATTTTATCTTTTACTCTCTGTCTTCTGAACTCTTATTGTTTCATTTTTTAAGGGTTTCTTCTTCATGTATTTTATTTTTTTCAACTAAAACAAGGAAAATGCAAGTCATAGTTCCCTACCACCCTTATAAAATATTTAGCAATTTAATATTATTTATCTAAAATATTTTATGCTCATTTTATATAAATAAAACAAGAAAAATATCAGCGTTGCTATCAAATTTCATTTGTTACTATCTGTCCTTTAAACTTTTACTGTTTTATTATTTAAATGTTTTTGCTTCATATATTTCATGTTTTTCACCTAAAACTAGAAAAATGAAAGGTTATGGGTTCTTTATCGCCTTTATAAAATATTTAGCAATTTAGCACTATTTATCTAAAATATCTTATGTTTATTTTGTGTAAATAAAACAAGAAAAAATACAAGCGTTGTTATTAAATTTTATTTGTTACCGTATGTCTTTTTAACTGTTATTGTTTTATTGTTTATGAGTTTCTACTTAATGTATTTCATTTTTTTCAACTAAAATAAAGAAAATAGCAAGTTATTAGGTTCCTTGTCACTCTTAATTTTTTTTTTTTTAGCAATTTAGCTTTATTCATCTAAAATATTTTATGTTTATTTTGTGTAACTATATATATATATATATATATTATACGCTTCAAGTTACTCTAGAAATTAAGTTAGTTTTATGATAAAATTTTCATTTTAAGAATCATTAACCAGGTCTTTTAAAGTGATATAAAGATTATAAATATTAAAATGAATAACAATTAGATCGATATATTAATTAATGAAATCATATAGATTAAAGGCTAATTAATATCAACTTATCACTCATACACCACCCTAGTTATAAGATTCGGCTTTGGCTTAACATGTCAATCCGGTAACTTAAGGCTCGGCTTGTGGCGAGTGGCTCACGGCGAGTCAGTGAAAAAACATATTTTTTGCTTCTTTTAAAAAAAAAATAAAACTGAATTAACCCTGAACCCAGGTGGTGTTCGTCACATGGCATAAATTTAATTACCAGAAACTGTATATTATAAAAATGAAAATTTGAAGGATTTTATTTGAAAAGTGATAATTGCATTAAGAGCATTTCAACCTTTTAAGAATTTTTAGTATTAATCAATTGAATTCATGATTTCTATTGTTTTGCCATAAAAGTGATCGTTGGTCAAATGCATTTGGTTCCTTAAACCAGTAATGAAACATCTGATTTGTTTTCGGGACAATAACAATCCAAGTTTTTCGTTGTTTCATTTGCACTTTCTTGTTTCCATGGCTGGTTTTTGCTCTGCATAAAAATCTTCTCACCTGGGCCTACTTCGTGAGTATCTTTCTTCCATGTTTGGTCCGCTTTCAGCATAACCACCACACAAAATCATGTCCTTGTTATCTCCAAAATCCTCTCCTTTCTCCCTCCATCCCTCCACCACTTCACCCGCCCCAAACAATAGTTTTTCTTTCCCACTCACTTCAATTCCAGTTTCCACACTAAACCACAAACACCCACTTAAATTCTTCAGCAATAGGAACTGGGTTTCTCTCAGAAAAAGATTTCATGTCAAATCTCCTGATTCTGATACAACTGAAAGTGTCTCAGCTTCAAGTGATGGCTCATCATCATCATCATCAAGTACTACTAGTTTCTTGTCTTTTCTTTGCCCTCTTCTCAAGCTCTTTTCTGTAAGTGTCTTCAACAGCTCCTAACTAAAGATATCAACATTTTCGTTTCACTTGTTCAACATTTTACATGGATTATGCTGAAACTCTCATGTTATTTACTAAACTGGATTGGAACATGAAAGTTTTGATCTTGGCTATGAAGGTTGAAACTTTTTCTTTTTGTTGGTCCATGTGCAATATATAAGAAAACTTGTGTTTTTATAGTGTATGCAATACATACTTCTGTTGGGATTGAAATTTTATCGTGTATGGGCATAATCCTTATAATCATTCAGAAATTTAGGGGTTTAAAATGATCTTTTTGTGCTTCATTTTATTAGGGTCTGGTTCTTTCTTGCAGGGAGGTGATCCTTCTCAAGAACGGAATTATACTTTAGAGGTAATCTCTTCGGACAGTTCCCTTGTTTTAGCATCCATTGCTTGCTGTTAACAGTTCATTAACAATAATTTTCTCTTTTAGCCCCGTCGCTATTGTTGGTTTCAGTCGATATTCCTGCTCAATTTGTATTAGAAGTGTTTGAAATGACATGCACCATAGTCTCAAATTTTTTTATGGAACTTTCCAGTGTAGGAATTGAATGCATGATTAGGAAATGCTTAAATTCCTGAACAATTTTATTTATTCGTATTTGTTGTTTAATAGTAGGTAGCAACGTCTTCCTTGTCTACCTTGGCACGACTTCCATGGGGATCAAGATCGTTATCAGAGAATTTGAACAACCAGGAGACAACCATTTCAGATCCTCCTAAACCTTTGCAACTGTATGAATTTGGTATGTTTCGTTCCAGGTGCATGGTCAGCATTCCAATAACACTGTTGTTCATACTGCATGATATGTAGAGAATGTACCTTTTCTTCCTCTTTTTAAGTGGATCAACAATATTTAACCATATGATCTATGCCATTGTAGTGTATAATCGATAGACCATGACTAAGTAGCAAATTATTTACACATCAGATTCTAGTATGTGCTAGGACTTGCATGCTTCTAACTCAGTTTTTATGCTATGTGGTACATTTATGATTAGTGATGGCTTAATATTTTGAAAAGGGTTATTGCTTGTTTTGTTAGGATTGGGATTTTCAAATTAAAATCGAATGTTCTTTTTGTACAGAAGCATGCCCCTTTTGCAGGAGGGTCCGAGAGGCAATGACTGAGCTAGATCTTTCCACAGAGGTGAGGAATGACCTTCTATTTATTTCAGGATGGCTTGGTTGTGATGTTGATATAGGTTGTAGCCTTGTAGGCAAGTTTAATTGCTGTCTTGTTATCCCAATAAAGTCTCATAGTTCACATTTTATCTTTCTATTATGAGCTAAGCACACATTCCTTCCCAATTTCCTGGTATTTCCCACCTTTCAGTGTTGAATACCCAAGAGCTGATTTGCCTTGAGGCTAAGACGATCATGGCATTTTTCATAATCTCCTTCTGGTGAACATATTATCATCCTGATTAAGAATAGGAAGTGAATCTTTTCATAAGATTTGAACTCAGTTATCATCATTTTACATTCTAGGCTCCAAAAGAAAATCAAGATAAAATAAACATGCTGTTTCTAAAAATCAATTCCTAGATTTTTGGGCGACACTGACAATCAGCATGGAGTCTTGAACATATCCAATTTGTGCTGTAGCCCCTTCAACTAATTAAATGTGCATTTGCAGTGTATCATACACCATCTGCCTATCATATAATAAGTCTATGTTTGTGGTGTGATACTTTAACCTTTTGAGTTGCCCTGGTATACCACAATAATGTAGTTATGATATTGAAAATATGATATAAAATCAGTTGGATTTTAAAGTAGTTTGTTTCTGAAGAAGGTCATATCATCAGGTTGGATCCAATTGCACCTCAGATTATAGTGAATCTTGTTCATTTTCAGCCTTGAATACTTTCTATGTAGAGAAAGTGAAAAGGCCAGAAAAATGACAGAACACAATGATAAAGTCTAGGGCTTGCTATCACAGAGTGCAGGTTTGACCTAGCACTCATCTTTAAAAAGCAAAATAGACATGGAGTTGAATTTATTTGTTCTATCTCAAGTCCCTTCCATGTTTCGGTAACTTAAATATGAACTCTTTGAAAAATGGTTTTCATATAGTTTTTCTCATTTAGTCCTTTGACATGTATGTACAGGTATATCCTTGTCCAAAAGGCTCTGTAAGGCATAGGGAAATAGTCAGAAAAATTGGTGGTAAAGAGCAGTATGTGATTCCTTCAGTAAGATTTTATATTATGTATTTGTGCTTTATGTGAATTTGTGATAAGCTGTATTGCAGTCGCATTAAGTCACAATGGGTCTCTGGACTTTTTTGATCCTTTGTCTGGAGTCGTGGCTATTCATATCAATGCCAGTAATGCAAAAATTAATTACATACCACATATTTAACATGCCATTTGGTGGAAGGTTGCCTTTTCATGGGGTTGATTTCTTAATCTCTATTTCTAACTTGTGTTATTGAAGCTCAGGCATGAAGCTTATTTGTTTGAATCTTGTTTTGTTTGCATTATTTCCTCTCTTTTTTTTTTTGCTTCTAATTGCTTTAGTCACTAAATTTTTCCATGCAGGTTTCCTTTTCTTGTTGACCCAAACACTGGTGTTTCAATTTATGAAAGTGGTAAGTGATGAAGCATCATTTTGTGCAAGTTATGGGGCCTAGATTAATAAATTACTAAATAGTTGGTCTTCCAAGTATTGTTGCTTCACCAATTGCCAATACTAAATAGTTGGCCTCAATGATGCATGACAATAAAAAAAAAACAGTGATTAATTATGGGAAAAAAGCTTACCTCTCCCTGTATTTCAATCTGTGGTTTATCAATTAATTTGTTGCAAACTATAGGTCTCTTTGGTCAGCAAGATTAAAAATTTACACATTAATATTTAAGTGAACTCGTTTCCTCTCCTGGGGATTGCATAAAGAGGAATTATCATCGTGTATGCTAGGGCTGTGAAGTAGGATAACAGGCAGCCCAGAGATCTAAAGATCCCATGTAGAGCGGTTTTGTAACTATTGGCTATGCCTCATGCATTAACTGAATTTTTGTTCGAAGGTCCATCTAATAGGTTTTTCGGTATAGTAGATCTGGAAATAGATATTCCTTTAAGAAGTCAGGCCGGTATGTTACGAGAGTCCTATTTGCATTACCTTTTAAATGATTACTCCTTCAACTGTGGTAAATTCTTTGCATAGAATAGGTGCAATCATCTAAAAGATGATCAGGTTTCTGCTTAAAATGCTGATGTTATTGACCATCTTATGTTTTACTTTTTGGGTTTGTTTGGAGTTTGAATAAATTGCTTAGGAATTGAGAAGGAAACATAATTAATGGATATAGTATGTATATCTAATAGATCCTTCTTTCCTTTCCCTTTTGTTTTGTTTTGTTTATCTTTTTTTTTCCTGTTAAAGTTTCTTTTGTGTTTTTGGGCGCTAAAATGCAAAAATCTTTGGGCAGGGAAAAAAAAAATATGAAATTAATCTTCTCACCATTGTCATTGGTTATGAGCACTGAATGTATGTAATAAATTTTGTGAGGGGACGTAACACGAACCTGGTGGTGTTATCAACGTCATTGTTATGGGAGAATGTTACATATTTTCACAGCCTAGTTGTATGACACATTATTTTCATACTCGTTTTGATAGGTGACATTGTGAAATACCTATTTCAGCAATATGGTAAAGGTAGAAGTCCCTCAATGGGTCTTTTGGAAAGGTAATGATCTCCAAAATTAGTGAATTGGTCATGGTTCTGTTCTCTTTTCGCTTGTCTAACTTGGCTATTCTCTCTAGCACATTGTTTACGGGATGGATGCCAACAATTCTTCGAGCAGGTAGAGGAATGACCTTGTGGGAAAAGGCCAGACTAGATCCACCATCCAAGAAGCTGGAACTTTTCTCATTCGAGAACAATCCGGTAAGCAAATGGTTTTAAATTCACTGTTGACATATGACTGAGTAATGAAACTGACATTGCGGTAACTGGTATCTTGAAACACTAGTTCCCTGCTCTTGAGTTTGAGACGGCAAGTGCTAGGACCTATTTGGTTCATATTTTAAAACTTGGTTTCCTGAAACATGATGAACTCTTCATGGATTTCAAAACTCAAAAGAAATTTAAATCTAGTGATTATCAAACTTGATTCAGAACCCTAGCAGTTTCAGATTGCATTGTTGATTGAAGCTCCATTAAGAACTGTGTTTTTGACAGAAAGAAAAACTTAATTTACTAAGGAAAGGTAACGAGGAGAAGTTATCATGAAATTAGAGCAATATTATTCCAAAAACATTTTCTTGACCTTTGTTCGTATGCTTAAATTAAGAGCTACATTCCTGCTCCCAATTTTGCTATCATGAGATGACAGTTTTATGGATTAACTTTGCAAGTTTTGCAACTATCAGATGGATAATTGGGCCAAAATAAATGCTAATTCTCAAAAGCACATGTTGTAATATACAGTATACTCACATTTTTTACCTTTTAATACCCGGCCAAAATAAGCAAGAATTTTGCATCAATTTTGTGCTGTATATAATATGTTATCTTCCTGACTTTTCCTTCTTTATAGTATGCAAGACTTGTGCGTGAGGCACTATGTGAATTGGAGCTTCCATATATCCTTCAAAATGTCGGGACAGGGTCTCAGCGAACAAAGTTACTAGGTGATGCATCTGGATTCCAAGAGGTCAGCTTCAGCCTTTGCAGAATATCTACGTTATTTACAATTTTTTTAGTCAGTCAGTCTCTGTTTTTTGTTTGTGTAGAAATGTATTTTTCTGCTTGCCATAATGCTGCATCATATGCCTGCTGCCTGCATTAGTTAATGATTGCAGTGCCCTACAACACGCTCAAGGCTCTTGAACCTAACTTGGAAGCAGTGCTTACTGCTTACCTCCTGGCATAGCCATTATAAGTGCTTCACATGCATGATCTATTGAGTATTTGCCTATGCCATGAAAAGATTACTAACAAAAAGTATTCATTTATCTTTCTTTGCATATATTATTTGGGACCGGGCAATAAATACACAAATTTTCTTTCCCCTTTGTATCATACAGGTGCCTTACTTGATTGACCCAAACACTGGTGCGGAAATCGGTGACTATAAGAAGATACTGGCTTATTTGTTCCAAACATATTCAGCAGCAGCAACATAGTTTCAAGTTCAACACCAGAGTCCTGAATGTGAGAAAGAGGAGCTTTTTCACAATTGACAAGCCAGTGTTGCTGCGCATGTGTAGACGAAACAAAATCAGCTACAAAGAAGTTGTTACATGGATAGAACGAGACCCACAAACTTATTGTACGGAGATGAGAGAGAGATCATGTTCTTCCGCATCAATTTTGTGCTGAATATGCAAGGTAGATGGGACCAACAAACGAGTAGAACCCATTGAACTTGGTTCCAGCAGAGGTTGTATATGCACCCATGTAGTAGTATAAGATAATCAAATCGTTCACTTGCAGCTCTGGCATCTGCTCATCACTTGTCGAAACATCATGTGAATCACAACTTGGTTTAAACAACATAAAGATCGATCCTAGGCTGGAAGGTTAGATGAATCCATAATCAATCCAGTACTCCTCTCTCACTGGTTTGCCAAACGCATTAGTCAGGCACTAGAACGAACACAATTTCAGCGAAGTACCATCATGCTACACATTGAACCTTTAGGTTCCACACATAAGGGAGAGACAGTGTTAAGAAATCTCAAGAAGTAGGGATCGAAGTGTAGAATTTTCTAAACTATAGGGTCAAATATATACTTTGGTCGTGTCCCCCCACCTCACCACCTTGGTTGTATCCTCCGCCCAACACAGCACCAAATCCATATATATACACACATAATCGTAGTCAAATCAAAACCACTCAAACTCAAACACTTCTTTCGTCAACCAAACCCTAACAGAGCGTCCAATGGCCGCCTCGATCTCCATTTCCAGACTCATCCTCTCCTCTCCAACCCAAATATCCACCACCGCGGCCACCGCCAAATCTTTCCTCTCATCTCTCCCCCTCAAACCCAACCGCCTACCCAAGCCCCTGAGAACCACCACCAGAAAATTCTCCACTATCTCCGCCACCATTTCTGTCGGGGACAAACTCCCAGAAGCCACCCTCTCCTACTTTGACTCCGAAGGAGAGCTCCAAACCACCACAATCTCCTCCCTAACATCCGGGAAAAAATCAATCCTTTTCGCTGTCCCGGGCGCCTTCACCCCGACATGCTCCCAGAAACACCTTCCAGGTTTCGTGGAGAAATCGGCAGAGCTAAAGTCAAAAGGGGTAGACACAATCGCGTGTATATCAGTGAACGACGCGTTTGTGATGAAAGCATGGAAGGAGGATTTGGGGATAAAAGATGATGGAGTGCTGCTTTTGTCTGATGGGAATGGGGATTTTACAAAGGCAATAGGGTGTGAGTTGGATTTGAGTGACAAGCCAGTTGGGCTAGGAGTGAGGTCAAGGAGGTATGCATTGTTGGCTGAAGATGGGGTTGTCAAGGTTCTTAATTTGGAGGAAGGTGGAGCTTTTACTTCCAGTGGAGCTGAGGATATGCTCAAGGCTCTCTGAATCTTCTTTTGCTTTCGGGTTCCTCTCTTGTCAATAAATAATAAAAACTTGAATCCCTGTGCTGTGTTGTGCTCTGTTTTGATGTGGAGAATCCTCTGTTTCCATATTTGAAATGTGATGGGATCAAGTGCATCTTCTACTTCTGATCAGCTTTTAAGTGCATCTTTTCATAAGATTGGAACTCAGCTGTTGGAATGCAAACATTTTTTAATTACACACCATGCCATTTGGATGAAGATTGCCTCCCTTTTTTCCATGGGGTTTCGTTTCAAACCTTTGCATCATTGAAGCTCAAGCGTGAAGCTTGCTGGTTTTGAGTCCTGCTCTGTCGCATTTCTTATTTCCTCTTTTTTGCCTGTAATTGCATAGACGCTAGCGCAAACACTCGTGTTTCAATTTCAAAAAATTCAAAATTTGAACAAATAATGTTTTCATCGCACTGCTAAACACCCTCGGTGGTTGATAATCAGTAGTCTTTTTCTACATCGTAAACATCATCAAAATCCAAATTGGATCCATGGAATAAACCTTTACTGAAGATTTTATAAAAGTAAAGAAAAAACCAAAAAAATAATAATCATAAACTCCAAAGAAAAGATCATCTAGCATAACACGAACAGGGTCAGCAAAACTTTGTTTATAGAGCAGATTCATGGTGATAAAGCATATAACGAGCATCATTGTTAGGAGCAGAAAAGCATTAACAAGCTTTACTCTCTTGTTCTTGATGATGACTGAACTCCTGCTACAGCCACAAGATTTTGCTACACCAGCATTCCACTGCATTACTCTTATCTCTCGTAGATAATGAAATTTATGCCATTACTTGACTATAACAAATTATGCATTGTGCACATTAAATCCTCAACATCTCTGCATTTTTTTTTCACTTTTGAGATGAGCTTTTCCTTCATAATTTTAAATCCTCAACATCTCTGCACAGTAAATTTTTTCTTTTAATTTCTGTAACATTTAACGTATAATAATTAATTCCTTAATTAGTGTCTTTATAATACATGTTAACTTAAATGGGATATCTTGTAATTAAATTTTTTTTAACAAAAACCTAGATAAAGAGAAGGTTTTACTGTACCCTATAAATAAATCATTATTTATTGGAATAGTTATTTGATAAAATTGCCCTCAGCCCAAAAAAAAACCTTTAAACTAAGTATCCAGGGCGAGATGATCATATAATTTGTGCAGGGTTAAGTTAGTAAATTTGGTTTTTTAGGTGATATTACTAATTTAACTATAGAATAAAAAGATAGAAAGCCTTTCAATAATATGTGGAGGGTTAAGTTAGCAAGTTTGACTATATAATAAATATTATTTTAAAAAACATGCTAGTGTGTGTGGAGTGGGCAGCCCAGCACCTTTCAGCTAATATGTCCAAGATTGTTTGTTCGAAAGGTCTTCACACTCCCTCCATGATGAGTTGC
>Ga0325411_1000453_pt1 | contig 42740 bp, 29 predicted proteins | sample PopdelMetagenome_13_FD_206181 | JGI IMG/M metagenome (GOLD analysis project Ga0325411, IMG submission 206181) | Populus deltoides microbial communities from Bellville, Georgia, United States - Xylem-PdIQD-R4 | ecosystem: Host-associated > Plants > Phyllosphere > Stem > Wood/Secondary xylem...
GTATATATATATATATATATATATATAGGCTTGAAAGTTCAGTAAAGTTCGGTAGAGTGCGTGCGTGTATATATATATATTAAAAAAGCTACAGAACTTCCAAGCCTATATATATATACACTTTTATAGGATACCACCAATAAAAGTATATATACAAGCTTTTTTTAGTGGTATCCAATAAAAGTGTGTATATATATATATATATATATATATAGGCTTGAAAGTTCAGTAAAGTTCGGTAGAGTGCGTGCGTGTATATATATATATTAAAAAAGCTACAGAACTTTCAAGCCTATATATATATACACTTTTATAGGATACCACCAATAAAAGTATATATACAAGCTTTTTTTAGTGGTATCCAATAAAAGTGTATATATATATATATAAGCTTGAAAGTTCAGTAAAGTTCGGTAGAGTGCGTGCGTGTATATATATATATTAAAAAAGTTACAGAACTTTCAAGCCTATATATATATACACTTTTATCGGATACCACCAATAAAAGTATATATACAAGCTTTTTTTAGTGGTATCCAATAAAAGTGTATATATATATATAGGCTTGAAAGTTCGGTAGCTTTTTTAATATACCGAACTTTCAAGCCTATATATATATACACTTTTATCGGATACCACCAATAAAAGTATATATACAAGCTTTTTTTAGTGGTATCCAATAAAAGTGTGTATATATATATATATATATATATATAGGCTTGAAAGTTCGGTACGTGTGTATATATATTAAAAAAGCTACCGAACTTTCAAGCCAGACACCCCTGGCTATGCAAGGAGCTTCGAAAAAGAAAAAAAGAAACGATAAGTTAGGGCTTAGGATATGCTATTCTGAGGAAGTGGAACACAGCTGTCCAGTCTTTTTTTTTTAACTACTATTTCAAAGCTTCAACAGAGAATGGAACAAACAAATGACCCCTAGCAATTATCTCTCTCGATTGTTAAACATTTGGATCGTGAATTACTCGGAAAATCATTTCAGTTTTTTTTTTTAATCCTCTCTTTAAACTCGGGTTGACAGCTTAACTTGTTAATTACCACATAAATATTTGCATGAGGGGCCTGTTTCTCACAGGCATATAGCATGGGGGAAAAGGAGGTTTTGTGCAAAACAACACTGCCTCTAATGGTAATACAAGATATTACTTGATCTCAAAGCATAAGAACTCTTAGTAAATAACGGTGTAATAAGATGTAAGACATTAATTTCACAAGGTCATTGCTGATATGGTCTTACCGTTTTAATACCTTATAAATAACCTGTTGTCAAAAATTACATAATTATTAGATAAATTAATGAACAAAAAACTTAGTTTATAATCAAGTAAAATAATAATAACATCATAAACTTGTAATCATAACAAAAGATTATCATGCTTACTAAAAAAATATATAAACTTTGATAAAATATTAAAATAGAAACCTAGCATACATACTAAGTATATACTAGAACTATACAAATAAAACTTAACTTCAGTATACATTTAGCAAGACTTGTACACAAAAAACCAACCGTAAAACTCTTCTCTTTTAGGAACCAAAATTGATAGAATTCTTTTCATTATCACATTTGATTATCTTTGTAAAACAAGAATTGATGTGAATCCAAAGGGTAAGAACCCTTGAACCGATAATCAAGATTGAACTCGATTAAGTAATTACTTGAACCAAAAAACCATATCTATTGGATGAAAAACCTCGATTGTTGATTATAACAAACCAAGAACCGAAGGTATAAGAATAGGACCCTTACCCATCAGTTATAACAAACCAAAAACCATAGGTATAACCATGAACGTCACAAAGATATGATTTTTGATTAGTTTCCGAAAAAGTTCCATGAGGAACCAAGAGTAAGAGCAAATTCTCTCACACAAGTTTTATTTTTTTAATAATCAACCCATCTCCAATTAATTAAAACCTACATATAAGATAAATAATCATATTTATACTAGGTAAAATGTTCCAAACAAGGTTGGAAAAATAAAAAAAAAGTTCTAAATAAAATAGAAAAAAGAATCCTAAATTAATTAGAAAACTAATGCAATTCTTGTATAGTAGATTTTTGTCTTTATTGCAAGGTCTTCTTAATGTCTGATCATTATAAACTTTTAACCCTATAGAAAACAAGGCCTTTAGAATCATTTAACAAAATTTCGCTCGGATCAAAAGTTATGGGCATTAACATAAAACTGAACATTAGGATAAGAAGCCCAATTCACGTGTAAATATGAAAATAAGTTGAATTTGCAAGTTTTAAAGAAAATAAAACTTAAATATCTTGAATTAACCCATTGAGTTTCCTTTAACCTTCTTAGCTCTTGACCTTGTAATAGGTCGAATTGGAATATGTAATGGATCATGTGGTGTTGTTTGATAATTCTCATCATTCCCCCTCCATTAAAAGATTCGACCTGAAATCATCTACTTGCTTGGATGTTGACTTATTTTTGCAAGAAATATTATTTTGATTTTGCGATTCTGATCTTCCTTTTCTTTTCTTTTTTTATATAAATTTCAAAGAAAACTCAACATCAAGCTAAACTAGAGAATAAGCTAGATTCAAGATATAAAAACTAGGGTAAAAACAAAATCAATAACATAGAGAAAACTAGAAAATAGGGTAAAGTTGAAATAAAAAACCTAACAACATAAATAGATAAAACCTGATTTTAGAGTCTTGCTTTGATACTAATTGATGCGAACCCAGAGGGTAAAAACCATTAAACCCATAATCAAAATTAAATATAACCTAAGAAAGCTAAAATCAAGTTGAAAATAACCTAGCCAGTAATTACCTGAACCAAAGAACTATAGTTATTGGATGATAAGCCTCAACCATTGATTATAAGGAATCAAGAGCTGATGATATGAGAATAAGACCTTAACCTATTAGTTATAACAAACTTAAGTGTAAGACCCAGGTTGTGGCTTAGGGCCTAAAAGGCCTCAAGACCATTGTGAGCCTAAAACAGCCCATAACCCAAGCATTGGGAAATCTTTTTTTCTAAAATAACAAAAAGAACATTAAAAGTTATCCAATACAGTAAAAGAGAAACAACGTTTAAACAAGTAGTATGACTTTTAGAGTTTTCTCTAGACAATTCCTTAAGCTTGGGCGTGAAGGCTTTTTGGTTTGGGGCTATTTGGGACTGGTAACAAGGTAAGATCATCCTTAACTCTTTAATTTTTAGATTATGAACAGTAATTTTGGCATGCTAGGGCTCGATGAATGAATTTGGGTTTGAATGATTTTGATGTTTTTGATGGAATCAATTGTGGAGAACTTGTTAGAATGTTTTATAATATGTATCTGGACTGTATAGGGTTGGGATAGAACTATTTTTATGTTGTTGAATGTGTTGTTGAGATTGGGTAAGATCAAAATAGATTGCAAGTTGAGATTCTCTAGGATTCTCGATCAAGCGGTCGACCGATATAAATGAACCGATCAATCAGTTGTTGGATATAAGATGCGGTCGATCGTTTGGGTTATGGTTGGTCGACCAGTTGGAGAAATAGTTGTGAGGTAGGTTTGTTTTATTTTAAATAGTCGAACAAATGAAGAGGCGATCGATCGGTTGATTAGCATTTTCATTTATGTTTTAGTATGTTTAGTGTTTAAACTTCTTCTTCGATCTGTTTTTTTTTTTTTAGTATCTCTTATTTATTCATTTAGGTTCTGCAGATACTACTCTGGTCAAATGCTAGTGATTTATTTGTCTCAGTTTCGAGTATTTTGTTCAATTTGCTTCTATTTTCTGGGTGAGTGGAATAATTTTTATTATGCATTATATATGTGTGTTGGTATGAAATGATGAGTATTATTGCTATTATTAATTATATAAACATGATTACTTATTGTTATTATTATTATTTTTTCTTCTTAAATACTCATCATATGCCTGTTTGATTTAAATACAATCCATATATCCTTTATATTTATTCAAATGTGATCATGCTTACATAGTGAATTTTGATGATAAACCATGAATTCTTTATCAATGTTATTTGTTCATTTAAGCTCATGATTCTTGTTACCCTATTTAGACTGTTGTCAGAAACTTCAAATAAAGGGTAGTTAGTTGCTCCATGTTAATAGAGAATAGTTTGCCTATGTGCACATGGTATTCTAATTCCTAACTGGTAAGTAGGATGTCAGTACTGTATGAATTGATCCCCCTATGATTATATATGTTTCTTAGCTGACAAGTAGGATGTCAGTAATATGATATGTTATTTTGACATGCATACCCCCTTTGTTCATCATCTGTTTGTGACCTTTGGAATATCTTTGTTTGTTATATACCTTGTTTTATACAATCATAATCACATATCTTATAATGTATGTTAGCATGTATAATAGTTATTATCTCTCACTAATTGTTTGGACTCACTTATCCAATATTTATCACACCCGACATCGCGACGAACTTAAAATCATTATTAAAAGCTAAAGAATAGATTTCTAGCGTCTTGTTCTTTAATGAAGAAAGGTCTCGTTAAAGTAGTCGCTACCTAGTATTATGGTCACTAGGAACCCTAACTGGCCAGCAGAGATTCTATGGTACAGGACTGGTTATGCAAAAGAAAAGTATTATCACCTCTTAAGCGTTCTACCTAAGGTAGGCTGCATTGTTGGTTTTGTCTTAAATTGCTAGGGGTTTGTTGTGTTTTATCTTTGATGGACTACCTATAATATTGATTTTCTGCATACATTTAGGTGTCTTTGCTTTCCATTTCTGCATCTATATCATACTCATAAATTGGATTTTCATTTCTCTCCATGTGTGTTCTTAGGCTATAGTTACTCTCATCTTGGTTATTATTATCTTGACCTTACATCTCAACGTATTTCCTTTTTCCAAATGTTTCCTCGTCATATTCGTTTTCATAAACGAGTGTTTTCTTTTGACAAATCTGAATAGATGGTATAGCCCCACAACACTTCTCCTCGTTATATTACTATTACCTACTTGTCTAATTTTCTTAATTCTCTATTTTTTTTATTGCATTACACTTGTGGCCTCTCCACCACATATACTACCTACCATTTCTTTTATATTCAAACAGCCTACTAGTTTTGCCCTTATGTCATTATATGCTTGTTTATCTAATAATCATTCTCTAGATATAGGTTTTTCTTTTTCAGAGTTATAACTTTTCAGGTCTGATATTGCTAGTTCTCTTGGTTCTACTATTGTTTCATCTAGATTTGTTATTGCCAGTCCAGCATCACGATCTGAATCTCCTGCTGGGTTAAATTTGGTTTTTAACCTCTCATCTTATCCTCTACAATAGTATACAAGTTTGGCCTTCCTTGCCTCTTGTTCTATGGTTCATCAACATCATATGGTTCTTCATCAACGGTTGTCAAAGATAGCAAATCTGATGGCTATCTTCAGCTTTGTCTAACAACCCTATCTCTTAAGTACTCTCTCCTCATGCCTATAAACTGATTATATTTTCTGATGCTGACAGGTATGAGGCTTGACATGATGCTATAAAGGATAAGATTCAGGTGTTGCGTTTCAATGGCACTTGGTTTTTGGTTTCTTCTCATCCTTTGATGAATGTTATTGGTAGCAGTTGGGTGTACAAGATAAAATATCATGTAGATGCCATCATTGAGAACTATAAAGCTCAATTGGTTGCTAGACGTTTTACTTGATAATAAGGTATTGATTATTTTAAGACTTTTAGATCTATCATTAAGCAAGCCACTGTATGTGTGTGTGTATATATATATATGAGACACTTGATGAAGAGGAATATATGCAATAACCTCCAGGTTTTGTTGATTCTACCTTTTCCTCTCATGTGTTTCGATTACATAAGTTTTTATATGGCTTGAAACAAGCTTTTCGGGCATGGTACACTCGTTTGAGTGATTATATTTTATTTATTAGCTTTCGTGCTTCTAAGGTTGACATATCATTATTCATCTTATCTACGAGTGTTGATATCTTTTATCTTCTAGTTTACATTGATGGTATTTTTCTTACTAGAAGCAATTCAGTTTTACGTCACCGATTGATTTAATTACTGAGGTTAGAGTTTAAGCTTTGGTATTTTTGAGTTGTTCATTATTTCTTAGGGATTGAGGTTCATCCTACCAGTACGGGTCTTATGCTACGACAAGAAAAATATCTTTTTAACATACTCAATATAGTAGGTATATCTTCTTGCAAAATCTGTTAACACTCTTATTTCTACCTCAGGTTACTATAGTGCTCGATTCCTTATTTTATGATCCTACATGGTTGTTGTTACTTATTTTTGGACCCCATGTTTGCTGGAAGATTGAAAAAAGCAGATGAAAGAAATATTTTTTTGAAACCCTATTTGAGCTATTTTTTGCTCTCTTTATCCTTCCCCTTTGCTGCCAAAATCGTCAGGTTTTCTTAGATTGATCAGAAGTCTTCATAATGCCAAATTCATTTTTTTTATATGGTCTTTAAAATTGAAAAAATTCCTTAGAATTTGCATTAAAAAAATGATTCTGCTGTTGTCGTAATTTTTTGTTCCAACTTAGGCTCTAATTCTGACTCGGTTTCGTATGATATCTGACCATCCTAGGTATATTCTGTCACTCATGATATGTTAAAAAATTGACGTACACCTTTATTAGGTCCTAGCAATCATTGTTCTTACGACAAATTCTCAGTCAGATTCGGATGCTCAGCATCGTCAGATCAAGAACCTTTTTGACCAACTAGATTACTAGCAGATTTTGTTCTCTAAAATAATTTTATCTCACTTCAACTTCTTCAAATTTATAGTTCGGGACACATAGATGAATTTGAGCTTTTGAATTGCTTGATTCCGAGATCATAAACTCAAGATATTCCTGTTTGAAATCTAGCATGAAAACATAGAATCTTGCCGTGAAAAAGTTTTCAGCCGAGTTTGGTTGCAATTCTGTTATTCAAAACGAATTTATCTCACTTTGAATCCTTCATCAAAGTTGTAGTCCGGGACACGTAGATGAATTTTGGCCTTTTGAATCACTTGATTTCAATATCAAAAACTCAAGATATTCTCGTTTGAATATCTAGTGTTGAAAGCAGGGATTCCTGACCGTGAGAAGGATTTTTGCCCAAGTTTGCCGGACTGTTTTGAAGGATTTTTTTGGACCAAAGACTGAATCGAAATGTGCTAAATTGAGGGATTGAATTGAAGAAGGATATTGAAAGCTGGAGAGGGGGGCTGGATCATCATAAATGACAGGATTTTTACCACACCGAATAAGGAAAATAGGACTTTGCAGCTGCACCCTCCATCTGATTTCTTTCCTTTTTTTCTCTGCTGTTTTCCTTTCTCATCACGCCTGATTTTTGGAGCTGAAGACCATGTTTTTGTTGCCTCATTTCAAAGGGAGCAGCTAGCCCTATGGAAGGAAAGAAAAGAGCCACACCATCCTCTAACTAGGAAATAAATCACTGCTGATCACAAAATCAGAATCAAACATTCTGGTTTTCTGTTTCTGCTCACCCGAGAATACACCCTAGAGTTAATGTAATATTTGTTTCCTAAATAAAGCCGTGTATAGGCTATATAAAAGCCTCGGCTGCTGACCTAAAGGAGAGGGGGGTGAAAAATGCAGAGAGAAAGAGCATAAAAAAAGGAGAAAACCAGAGAAAAAGAGAGCAGAAAAATAACAAAAGAGAGGAGAGAAAGAAAAAAAAAAGAGGAGACGGAGGTAAAACAAGGGGAAGAGGAACGAGTAAAGAAAGAAAAAAACACAAGAGAGGCAGGCGGTAAGAGAGAGAAGGGAAAAACACAGAGAGTAGGGGTTCATCTTTTCGATTGTGAAAGTCTTCACAGGAACAAAGTTACAGAAAAAAAAAGAGGGAGCGGATGAAACAAAAAGAGGAGAAAAGGGGAGGGAGAGAGAGACCAAAAACAGAGAGGAAAAGCAAAAGAGGGGGCTTTCTTTCATCCGGGGGTTACTGGAAGACCTTGACTAAAACGGGGAAAGACATAAAAAAAAAAGAAAGAAAAGAGAGAGCAGAGGCAGAGAAAAAAAGAGTGAGAAACGAAAGAAGAGAAACGGGAGAAACATAGAAGACCAAAACAGAGAGAGGAGAAAGGAAAGAGAAGGAGTCCTTCTGTTGGTTAACAGAAGCGAGAAGGTAGAAGCTTTGCCCATCGGCTGGTACGTCATCTTTGGCATTCAAAACAAGCAGGATTTGCAAGTATAAGTTTTAGTTTCTCCTTCCTTGCAATATTTCAAAGCTGGTGTCTGCTGATTGGTTTTTTTTTATATATAAAAAAAACCTGTTTCTACTCTTGTCTGGGACGTGCGTTTTTGTTTGTTTTGGCAACAAGTTGCAAGCTTGCTACTGTTTCGTTCATGACTGTGATTTTTAAAGGGGTGTGTATGTGAGTGCCACGGGCCTTTTTTTTTCCTTTAAATTGGTATGTATATGAGGAATTGTGAGCTTTAAAGCTCCTCATCATCCCCCACCCGTCTGTTCGATTATATTTTTCTGTTTTTTGCATGGAACGTGTGTGGCAGCTCCCATGATTAGGAAAGGAGTAAAGGGGTGTGAGTCACGGTTCCTGTCATAATTTCAGTTTCAGAACTTTTGTTAATTTTTCGTGCATACATCCTTGTTGTCTTATTTTAGAGAATGATGGGTTAGGCTCGTTCAGGCTTCAAATTCAAATTGGTGTGAACTGTTTTAGGTTTTTGTGAATTTTAGAATAGATGGGTATATATATATATATATATATATATATATATATTGTTAATTGTGATGTTTGTGTTTAATCTTGTTGTTCGTGTTTTGACAAAATATAAAAATGTTTTCTTGTGTATTGCATACGGCCAATACCCTAACATGTTTTGAACGTTCTTTTTATAGAAAATAATATTGGAAGTTTCAAAAATATGTTTTCGCATGGATTTCTTAAACACACCAAAAATTATTTTCTTACATTTCTGGATTTTACAACATGTTTGTAAAACTCCAAAGGGTATTGGCCAATATTCCAAAAAATATAAAAATCTTATTTTGGGGGGAATTCATCTATTATTCACCGCTAATGTTTGGATAAAAAAATCCTTAAAGGACGAATATCCAAAATATTATTGGGAATAATTTGTTATTATTCACTGTTAATATTTGGATAAAGAAACCCGGAGTGGTAAATATCCAAAATAATTTTCTAGGAATAATAAATCTGCACATATCCTTGAAAGAAGCCTTGATTATAATCGAGGACATTTCAATTTTTTACTCCACAGTTTACGAGCCGTGAGAATATAAAACACTAAGACAAAAAAAAAGGTTTTTAAAGCACCCTCGATTTCTAAATTTTTGTCCCTACTCCTTGCGATTTACGAGTCGCAAACTCTTGAAATACTAAGGGAAAAGTGAGCTTTTAGAGCACATGGAATCTCCTTGGATTTCTATCTTAATAAATTTAGTTTGCATCAAACCTAGAAAAACTGATGGGATTAGAAAACACCAACACCATAGCAATTATAAGACAAACCAAACACCAAGCAGCTTACCTTAGGTAGGGCGTACTAGGGGTGCTAACACCTTCCCTTTACGTAACCAGTCCCTTACCTTAGAATCTCTGAAAGACCAGTTGGGTTTCCTAGTGACCATAATACTAGGTGGCGACTCCCTTTTACACAAATAAAATAAAAGACCTCGAAATCAATCGAGGATCGCCGCGACGCCGTGCTCCGCCGCGAGGGTGCAACAGGATGGCGACTCCACTGGGGACCTTAGGACTAAGCTTGGTAATTGTTTTTTTATTATGCTATGTGTTGTTGTTTTTTTACTATGAATGATATTTTGTTTAAAAGCTTTAGCATGCATCTTCACATTCTGTCATACATGGTATAGTCATGCATTACTTTATTATTATTATCTTTTTGAGGGCACACACAATAAACTTTAAGTTAAGTGGGGGACTAGCAGCTTGCCTTATGACTTGAGTCAAGGTTTAAGTTTGTGTAAACCCCAACTCTTTGCTGAGTGTTTAGACTGATAGTGATTGGTACATGTGCCATCCCACTATCTGCTGAACCCTCATATTGCCTTTACGAGGGTGATCACTGGGACAGCAAGAGACCCTTTTTAGAGACCAAGTAGTAAACCTACCCTATGTTTCACGTAAAGGAACTAGAACCTATCCTTAGGGTGTATGCTCCATAATATCTTTTGCATCAAAACAAGTCTAAACCCAAGTCATCTTGAATTGCAGGACTTGTGAACGAAATGGCCACCATTGCTAAATTTTCCATCATAGAATATGGAAAAAATTCTGAACTGTCACAATTGACTGAAGGAGACTGCCTTAGAAGCGATGCTAAGAAGCTGTCACCAATCAAGAACCTGAATTGCATTATGAATTAGGTAAACAAGTTAACGACTCACTTTCAAAATGTAGATAAGGATGTATTTTTTAGGAAATACGGACGTTTGGTGGAAATTGCAAGGGTAGAAGTTTTAAGTCCTGCTGTGCGAGCCTTAGTTCATTTTTGGGATCCAGACTACCAGTGTTTTTCTTTTGGAAATATAGACCTATGTCCCACTATGGAGGAATATGGTATGTTGACTGAGTTTCCAAACAATCTGTATCGGATTTATTTGCCTTTGAGATATGGCAAGATCATCCCTGAACTGTCAAAATTGCTTAAAATCTCCAACTTGGAAAAGTTTTTGGAAAAGAATGCTACCGGTCTGAAATGGAAGATGCTAGCAATTGAACTAGAAAAGAAGTCAGGATTAGAAAAAAAAAAGATTGATTGCCTTCGTCATATTTGGCCTTGTGTTTTTCCCAAGTCAGACGGGTGTAGTGAGTTTGGAGGCCGCTGCTGCTTATGTAGAGTATGAGAATACACAAATCGATCCAGTGGCTGCTATTTTAGCTAAAACCATCTTGATGCTTAATCATTATAGGAGGACCGGAAAAGGAGCAATGAGATGCTGCACGCAGTTGTTGTATATCTGGATGGTTAAGCCATATCGAAACAAAAAAACCTGTCTTCAATAATTTTTGGTGGTTCACCCAAAGACCGCTGAAGTTAGTAGAAGAAGAAGAATGGGGAGATCTAGACAACCAAGGTTGGGTTGACAAATTAGAAGGTTTGCCTAATAGTGATTTTAAGTGGAGAGCCCCATGGGTAACGACAGTGGAAGTCCTAATGATTTGTGGACAAAGACGTTGGGTGTCATTGGTAGGGATTACAGGTTATGTGAGTTATGCTCCTACCCTAGTGGTAAGGCAACTTGGGGGCATGCAGTTTGTTTCAAGGACTATGAGAATTGCTCAATTCTTTGGCTTATTCAAATATCCCATTGCATAAGAAGTTTTGGAGATCATCAAACAAGATTGGAAGCATTTGGTTTTGGTTGAGATAGAAGGTTTAAAAGATCCAAGTGCAAGTGAAGGATATATATGTGAGATGGAGAGACTTAGCAGCTTCAGCTATGCCTTGTGTAGGAGTCAAATCTTCCCAAACTGTAGAAGAGCCTATTAAGAGGAAAATGGTCAATAATGAAGAGGAGTTAAGAAGACAAGTGGAAAAACTTTAGACAGAGTTGAGCAAAAGCAGAAAAGACAAGGCAATGTTGGAAGAAATGATGCTAAAAGAAGATAAAAGGAGAGCATTTCTAGATGAGCAAATACAATCTAGAGATGCGTGAATAACAAAGCTTGAGTTAAAGCTAAGCGAGGAGAAGGTTGCTCTGAACTTGAAGCAATGGAGATTGACTTTAACGATTGCCAAGGAAGTGCAGAATATTTCCAAGAAAAATTTGCACAAGTCCAGTTCGAACTGATGGATAGGATTGGGAAGTATGAGGATTTGAACAAGAAATATATGGAGTTGGAAAGCCGTTCGATGGGGATTGCAAAAGAAGAAAGTAAAAGGAAAGGTTTTGAGGCTGTGGAAACAGAATTAGCAGTTAAGAAGAATGAGATAAAATTTATGAGGATAAAACTTGACAAGGAACATGAAAAGGTGAAGTATTTGGATGAGAAGCTAGCAGTAATGGAAAACATAAGGATCAAATCGACGCCAACAATGCTGCTTTAAACAGAACCAATATGTTACTCATAGAAAAGATGACCAAGACAGATGAGCAAATGGACGAAGCTGCTGCACATGCTAGCTTAAAATTTTTTTTAACTTGGTTTGACTTAAAAAAAATTCAAAATGATATTATTTTGATTTTCTTAAAAAATTATTTTATTAATTTAAATCAACTCATCTAACCAATAACCTAAACCTTACACTAAGTTAGCCTCATGGTAGCTTTTCTAAATATTGCCTTTATATATATATAAGTATATTAGTTTGTGCTCTGCTGCAGATTGAAACAATATTTTTTACATGTAAAAACAAATTAAGAGCACGGAGAATTTTTTAACAGTGTTATTAAATCTGACCAAATAGGTTAATTTTGAAATCTCTTTACTTAACTTTTTGTCTAACTCAAGTTTTTTACTAAATCATATGAGAGCTAGTTCAACTTAAATATATCAATTTCATAGGTTCAATGCAATCTTAATAATCGATAAAAATATGACTTAACTTTTTTAAAAAACTTCAAGATGATAATTTTTTTTATAAAAAAAATGAGTCAATGACAAACAGGATCGACCTCGACCTCCCTATAACTCGGGTTATGGACTCTATTAGGTTTAATAAATTTTTTATTTAATTATATAATAAAAATAAATGCTTACAAAATTAAGCACCAACCTAAAAATAAACACTTATTTGAGACAATTACCCCTAGAAATCAAACAAAAATCAAACAAAAATCAATAATGCAGTCCATTTTCCAACCAATTTAATATTAAATGATAAAATTAAAAAAATAAATTAAAAATAATTAAAAGACCAAAAACAAAAATAAAAGCATTTCCTATCGGTAGGTAAAACTCGTCAAACCTGTGAATCGGGTAAGTCGGGCTAGTACGCCAAACCTGTGAACTGAGTTATGAACTTCACTGAGATTATATTTTTTTTCAAAACTATTTTTTATTTAACTATATGATAACAAAAATATATGATTGCGAAATTAAATACCAACTCAATACCGAGATGAACCTTGCAAAAGGCAAAACAAAACCAATTATAAAATTGAATTCCCAATTAACCCAGTATCTAAGGATGAAAAAAAACTAATTAAAAGAAATTCAACTCACCAGATCCGCAAACCAAGTTAACCAATCAAACCTGTGAATAGGTCCATGAACTTTATAAAGTTTAATGACATAAATTTTTTCTGAAACTATTTTTTTTAACTTTATGAAAAAAATATACGATAAAAAAGTCAAGTTCAATTAAAAAAACACCTCACCAAACTTGTAAATCAAGACAACCCAAGTTACCTTAGGAAACCCGTAAACCATGTTAACCTTATAAAAAGGAGAAATAAAAATAAATAAATTATGAAGCTAAATTCTCAACCATTTCAACATTAAAAGATGAAATCGACAAAAACAAATTTGAAAAAAAAATCATAACAAAGATTCAAAAACAAAAAGAAAAAAGAAAGAAAGCAAAACACTGTAGATTACTATTGTTATTCACAGTGCAATGTGTATAGGTGAACAGTAGTTTCCTGATACCCTTTAATTTTTGTTACTTTATAAAGTTTAATAACATGAATTTTCTCTAAAACTATTTTTTTAACTAAATGAGAAAAAAATAAACTATAGAAAAAGTCAAATTCAATTAAAAAAAACTCGTCAAACTCGTAAAATAGAGCAATCTAGGTTACCTTGACAAACTTATAAACCACGCCAACCCCATATAAAGGAAAAATAAAAAGAAGCAAATTATGAAGTTAAATTTTCAATGATCTCAATTTTAAAAGATGAAATCAACAAAAATAAATTTGAAAAAAAATCATAACAAAAATTCAAAATATATATATAAAAGAAAGCAAAACATTGTGAATTACTATTGTAATCCACAGTGCAATTGTGTTGAGTGAATAATGATTTTATTATTTCATAAAGTTTAATAACATGGTTTTTTTTCCTAAAACTATTTTTTTTAACAATATAAGAAAACAATATACTATAAAAAAAACCAAGTTTAATTAAAAAAACCCACCAAATTCATAAGCCGGGGCAAACCAGGTTACCTCATAGAAAGATAAAAAAAAAATACAAAGTTAAATTCTCAACCATCTCAATATTAAAAAATAAAATTGACAAAAATAATTTTGAAAAAAATCATAATAAAAAAATAAAAAGAAAAGAAAATGGAAAAAGAAACATGTATTTAATAAAAAAAATTAATGTGAAGAAAAACTATAATAATCCATCTTAATTTGTGAGGAAAAATATAGTATTTTCCCACATATTTTAGCTTTTCTTTTCATATATATATATATATATATATATATATATATATATATAGACACACACACACTCTCTAAAAGATAGGGGAAAGTACTGTAGCTTTCCCCACATGTTTTGTTTTGGCTTTTTATTTTATTTTACATGTTTTTTCTTTTTTTCCCCCAAAATTGACTTCTTCTTCTTTTTTTTATTTTTTTATTTTTTTTTATTTTTATTTTTTTTCAAAAATATCTTTACCAATTTTTTTAAATATTGAACTAGTTGAGAATTTAACTATGTATTAAAAAAAAACATTATGGATTGCTACAATATTTTCATACATGGTTTTTTCCTTTTTTTTTGTGATTTATTTCTGTTTTTTTAAATAGTCTTTGTCGATTTTAATTTTTTCATATTGATCTAGTTAAGAATTTAACTTCTTAGTTTTTTTTTTAAAAAAATATTATGGATTGCTACAGTGTTTTCCCCACATGATTTTTGTTTTGCTGTAGTGTTTCCCCACATGTTTTTTTTAATTATCTTTGTCGAATTTATTTTTTCAATATTAAGCTGGTTGAGAATTTAGCTTTAGCTTTCCCCATATATTTTGTTATTCCATTTGTTTTTCTTTTTTGTTTTTTTTCCCAAAAATTATCTTTTTTTTTTCCAGAATTTTTTTTGTCGATTTGTTTTTGCTATTGACCTGATTGAGAATTTAGTTTTTTAGTTTTTTTCTTTAAAACACTGTGAATTGTTACAGTGTTTCTTCATATGGTTTTTTTTAATGATTTTTTTTTTCTTCAGATTTATCTTTGTCGATTTTATTTTTTTTCATATTGAGCTGATTGAAAATTTAGCTTTGTAATTCTTTAAAACACTATGGATTGTTAGTGTTTCTCCACATGATTTTTGTCTTGCTACAGTGTTTCCCCACATGTTTTTTTTATCGATTTGTTTTTTAAATTGTCTTTATCGAATTTATTTTTTTCATATTGAACTGGTTGAAAATTTAGATTTGCAGTTTTTTTCTTTAAAACACCGATGATTGATACAATGTTTCGTCAAATGATTTTTTTTGTTATGATATTTTTTAAAATTATCTTTATCGATTTTATTGTTTTTAATATTGAGCTAGTTGAAAATTACAACTGTAGATTTCCTCACGAAACACTATAGATTACTACAGTTTTTTCCTGCATGGTTTTTTTTACTTTTGTTTTTTTGTGATATTTTTCAAAATTTTCTTTGTTGATTTTATTTTGTTAATATTGAGTTGGTTGAAAATTACAATTGTATATTTCCTTACAAAACACTATAGATTGCTACAATGTTTTCCTAAATGATTTTAATATTGAGTTGATTGAGAATTTAACTTTAACTTTCCCCACTTGTGTTTTTTCTTTATTTATTTTTTTTTGCTTTTTTTTCCAAAATTATCTTCTTCTTCTTTTCATTTTTTTGTGTTGTTTTTTTTTCAGAATTGTTTTTGTCGATTTTATTTTTTTTAATGTTGAGCTGGTTGAGAATTTAGCTTTGTAGTTTTTTTAAAAAAAAAAACACTGTGGATTGCTACAGTGTTTCCCCAGATGATTATTTTCTAGAATTGTCTTTGTCGATTTTATTTTTTTCATATTGAGCTGATTAAGAATTTAACTTCGTATTTTTTTCTTTAAAACATTGTGGATTACTATAGTGTTTCCCCACATGATTTTTTTTTAAATTATCTTTATCAATTTTATTATTTTTAATATTAAACTGGTTAAAAATTACAACTTTAAATTTTCTCATGAAACGCTGTAGATTACTATAGTGTCCCTACTTGATTTTTTTCCTTTTGTTTTTTATGATTTTTTTAAAAATTATCTTTGTTGATTTTATTTTTTTAATATTAAACAAGTTAAAAATTTAGTTTTGTAGTTTTTAAAAAAAAAATATTATGAATTACAATATTTTTTTTATATAATTCTTTTTATAATTTTTTCCATAAATCTATAATAATACACGCTTACACTACAAGCTCCCTACATCGCGCGAGTCATGTCATGTAGTATATATGAATGCATGTATCTTTGGTGGTGGAAAGCCTTTCCTCTTTATGTACAATGATATTTTGGTTTTTGGCTTTTATTTGAGCAGAGAAGGCTGCCATAGCTGATTGCCACGTATGAGCTGATGGAGAGTTGGAAGAATTGTGGATGGAACGTCGTCGTTCTTCTTGTAGTAGAAGTTAGCAAGTGGAAAGAGATCCGTTAAGATAATTGGTACCGTACCGTACCGTTTGGTAGGGTCTCATTTACCCGTTGAAATTAATAAAATCGACAAAAACAGTAGGGGTGTTAGAAACTCAATACTCCATTCTCTTTGTACAAAATCAGAAGTGGTGTTAAAAAAACTATTTGTATTATTTAGCATGATTTACCCTTGAAATTAGATAATATAAATATTATAAAAACAAATAAATAAATTTAAAAAATAAATACCATGGATTTAATGGTGTATCGAAATTTTTAAAAATCAATTAACTCGACTTATAGTATATATTCTTTTTATCTATATATTTAATAGTTTATGAATTGAACCTTATTTTTATTTTATTTAGAAATTTTTTGGCTTCAAAGTTCTTATTAGTAGAATTTTTATCGGATTTTTTTAACATAGCAAAAAAATAACTTGTCTTTTTATTGAATAAAAAAGGAAAGATAGCTAGAATTTAATATTGGTTCAAGATATGAAAATTAACCTAATATTATAGGTGTACAGTTTATAATGTAAATCTATTTTTAAATGCAAATCCATGAAAATAAGTAATATAAATTCAACTCGTGGATATCCACAAAAAAAAATTAATTCAATTTGAAATATTCAATCTACTCAGTAAAAGAAATTAAATAAATCAAGTTTATAATTTGTAAATATCATAAATTAAATTTGATACCCCGGACCCGTAGTTATTGTAGTAAAGGTGAATAAGCTTTATTAAGAGATGTATTTCTGGGTTTTTGAAGTCTTTGAATCTGTGTTGTTTTGGTCCATGCTTTGAAAAGAGAAGATTAGGAAAACAAGATGAGCGGCATCGATCATAACTCGCTGACTCTTGACTCAATTGGTATCCCAGGTCATTGAAAGCAGTCAAGTCTAGTTGGAATCGATTGAGAAAAATATCAGGTTTGAGAAAAGAATTTGGGAAAATGAAGAGGATGAGTTGGTGACTTTAGAGATTATATTTGAGAAAGATATCAAATTTTGGTTTCAAAACAGTGTTCCTGTGTTGTTTTTAAATGGCCAAGCTTTGACTGAAATATTTTCATGATATCATGAGAGCTTCGGACGACTGTCGCAGGTATGTGATAAAGCTTGTGCAGTTTGTGTTAATGAGCGCGCTGAAGTTGAAATAATTGTAGGCAATGAATATTTCCACAAAAATCACTGTAATCTTGTATCACAATAGGCTGTCAGAGGAGGAACAACACAACGTGAAAATGGGAATTGCAAACTAGATTTGTAAAATTTCGAAATAATATTTACAAATTCCTGAGAAAGAGTAGAGAGCATAACGATTTAAACAGACAATATCATACGAGCAGGAAAGTCCTAATGAAAACGTATCTTCCATTAGCATGAAAACAGCAGCTATTAGTAGCATAGTCTTAAATCCCCCCTCCCAAAAAAAAATAAAATGTGAAGTATATTAGTATATTAGCAATTGTTTGCATCCATCACTTGCTATTCTGGTGATTTTCCACTTTCCAGGGTGAATCAGCATATCATATCAGTTATATAAAAATGGACTGAGGAAAAACAACCATTTTTCTTCACCTTCAATAAATTAGAATACGCTCTAGCTTCCACAACAGTGATGCAGGCAGCGCTCAAGTGAATGAACTATGCACAATTCTGTGGTGAAAAAGGTGCTTGAACTCATGTTATTGAGGTTGGAAAACTAAAGACCCATGCATCACTACTATGAAAAGTTGCCTAAGCTAATGCAACTAGACGACAAACAATGCTTGCTTCCACATCAATCATGGTTTCTTAAACTGTGTCAGATAGTAGTCTCCTAGATTCTCAACGAGATAATCATAATGCGGACCTGGCCCATAGTCATATGCTTCATTGGTTGGTGCTGCCCGGGTTGCGCCTGAATAAACATTTCTGACACCAGCCTTGGCATTCACTTTGGTCCGTCCTTTGACAGCACGCTTGTGGTCAGAGGGAAATTCAGCAGTGAGTCTCCCCATCTGCTTCTGCAGATCAACAACTGATTCATTTGCTAGTTTCCCCTTAGCACTCTTCTTTCCATCAACAGCCTTCAGTTCCAATCTATATAATGCACAAGCATCACAATTATTGATTTCATATTCATAAAGATGCCACTCAAAATTGTTAAGTGGTTGTGGATCCATGTAATATGATCTCTTTAACCCTCCAAATTCATTCATAACTTGTTTCCTTGACTCATGCCAACCACGCCCAGTGTAATCAGGCAATGACCTTTGCTTTCTGTTCCCACTTTCAAATGCTCTGCGAGGCTTATCAAAAAAGAGCCATTCCCTAATTGTTTCACCCTTGAGAACCGATAGATCAAATAGCTCTGTGATATTAGAAGAAAATTAATTGAACATACAAAAATTGCAAAGGATTTATCAGAAGACTTATTCTTCTTCAAATAGAAATAATAAAATAGCTACTGCTCACCAAAGACATAAAGCAACATATATTAACATACCAGGTGCATTCCATGGGGACTTCGCAGTTGCAGCTCCCTCACATTCTGGAATTCCAACATCTTTTCCTTCAACCTTTGCACTAAGGGAAGAAAATAGAAGACCGTCTTTCAGACCAATTCCTCCAGGTCTCAGAATCGGACTCAGTCCAGGTGGCCCTTCATTCAATGCTACGGCATGATGAAAGCTGCTACAATAGTCCTGATACCAGTCCAACCCTCCTTGAGCAGGCCTTGGACAATCCCAAAGGGCACATTTTGGGCCTAAGAAAGCTGAAGGCGGAGGACACATGCTTGGTAGATAGCTGGAAACAAGATGGGTAGCATCCTCACCCAAATCCATGTCATTAAAACCAGTGTAAAAGTTTTGCTCAGAATTCTGAGGTAAATCAAAATGATGGTATTCCAACTGAGCAACCCCTTCCATGTTATTAATCACCATGCTACGAACTCCTGAAGGGGAGTCTTTGCATTGATCAACAAATGGGAAGACATGCTCTTGCTGATCATGATTCACACCATATCCCTGAATCAAATAAACCAGAATCACCTGTGAGCATCCTTTTCAGTTTTAGCCACACACCAAAGTTAATGCAATTATGCAAATAAAGCAAATTAGATATGCAACATTCTCAAAACATGACAAGGTAAAACTAAGCCATTTTAAGCTCCAAGTAAAAGTATTTCAAGTCTAAAAACAAACAAACACAAGGACTACAAACAGCCAAAAACTAAATCACCATGCAGTCACTAAGCAAAGAGGATAAGTTGAAAAAAAAAACATAATTTATACATCTTTTCATAGTTTGTTTACTCTTAAGCAAGACAACAGCAGGAAACATACAAAAGTAAGGAAATTTTATGATCTGAATACACCAGAAATATACCAACTTTATGCTGAGATAAGATACATTTTCTACTTATAACCTATAGAGCAGGTACTTGAGATGAAATTTTATTTCAAGAAAATCGCTCAAATGTTATTAACTCAGAAGGCAAATCATCAGACAGACTCAGACTAGAAATAAGATGAAATGTAGATAGAATAAGACACAAAGAACTGCAAATAACTGGCACCCAAGAGTAGAAGGTTATTATCCATCATTAATCTTCCATTAATATCCCAAGCGAGCGTAGAGTAAGCAAGTTTTGCATTATGGCCTATAGCAATGCATTACTGTATCCCTCAAACCTCATCCATCACCAAAACCCATTTAATACTTGTCTAAGCAATTTATTTTTTTAACTTGCACTCTGACTAGGTTCCAAGAGTCAAAAGTCATCATGGGCAACCTTTGAATCAATAAGCACAAAACAACAGACAGAGTACCCTACAATAATCTTCTTCTCCACTCTCTACCAATACTATTCCAGCCCTTGAGATTTCTTGGGGAAATTAGATTCCTTGGTTTTCTTTACAGCCTCCAATAATAAATTTGGGGGAGGAGTTGGACTAAAATCAATTACCAAAGTTGTCTCGAAGTGTATAACAAATTCACTTGTTGGGTACAAATCCAAAATTAGTGGAATTTAATTAAGATAATCTTTTTTTTTCCCTTTAGTTTAAGCGTAAATCTCTTAATTGTTCTTTCTCTTTTGTCATTTAGCGTAGGGCATAATGGCTGCGCAAGTAACTATGAAAAGCAAATACTCCTTAAATGAAGATGTGAACATTGCATGAACCCTACCATGCAATGGCCAACTCTACGTAAAATCTGAACACTGGATCAGATTTCATATTTTTGGAATAAAGCTCTAAAATTCAATTCATTACCAAATCAAGCCTTCCACCCACAAGAGTGCAGCTTAATAACATAACTGAACTGAAATCGCCAAAAACCTGACTTTCTAAACAAGTAAGGGTCAATATTTCTTTCAAGATTCCCTATTTTAAGCTGCATGAGCACTCAAGTCTGGCTTTCAACCTTGTTTAGTGATTTGATTGATAACCATGGACAGCAAACCAATGCTGTAAATATGAAAGTGACACATGCAAAAAACTATATCCAATAAAAGGGAGAAGAGAGCTGAACTTTCTACCAACACATGCTTAATTCAATTACCTTGTGACAACAAACAGCAATCGTATTCTAGATCTCCAATCTGTTTTTTCATTAGCAAAGCCTATACAGATTGTTTGTTTTTGTGGTTGAATTTGATTTTCAAACTGTGCAATAAATTGATGCTTTTTTAGGTGTTTTTCAATGGTTTTGATGTGCTGATTTCAAAAAAACAAAAAAAAACATCATTTTAATACATTTTCAATTGAAAAGCACCTTTGAAAAGCAATCTACACCGCATTACCAAACTCACACTAAACCTCACAAAATAACCGCATAAGGTTAAAAAAAAACCTACCTCTTGAAAGACGACATTGTTTCCAACTTGCAAGCTCTGATCATTAGGTTCCGGTTTTGGTGCTGCTAATGCACTAGTGGCATCATCTTCCTCCTCGCAAAGCTGCAGCAGCCTGCATATGTCCGTTGAGAATGACCCAAGACTACCACCCTATAATCCCACAAAGGTTGCAATTCACAATTATGATAATCATCCAGTACAAACAAAATATCATGCATTCTCATCACAAGAACTGAATACATGCCAAGTTCTCACATACATACATGGTATGTAAAGATATACATGGACTATAAATGGGATAAGATATTCAATCCTAACTTGTTGCAAAGAAGATGCTGGAGAAGGCTCATTGAGCTCAGCTTTCCATTCACGAAGCATCTGATGAACTTGCTCCTCAAGGACAGCCACATCAACCGTGCGGCTTTCTTTCCTTGCAAACTGCAGATCCAAGAACATCCCTTGAAGATCATCAACACGGTTCTTCGCCTTGTCCTTGAAAAGCTTATGAGATGCTGACTTACAATTGATCTTCGAACCCTTCCCCATCAGAGTAACACTCCCTTTATTCTCCACAAAACCCTACAACCAAAATTCCACTTAAGACCAGGCACAGTAGCATTTAATCAACAATGAACATAAAGCACATTTTCAAGTAAACTTAGCTTAAACCAAAATAATTCCATACTAGCCATTCAAGAAAATCCCAATTAGATTATTGTCAATAACCACCATAAACAAAAAGAAAATATTTGAATAAATTCAGTTTAAATATCAACCAATAAAATATCCTGACAAAACATATTCGGTCGAAAAAACCACCACTAACGACTGATCATGTTTTCAAAGAATTAGTATTCTCCACCAAAATAAATAAATAAACAAATAAAAGGTTTAAAATATCAATGTTAAACCTCAAGAAAGAAAACCCAATTGTCCATAGAACCCTTTGAAAGCATGGGCAATAATAGAATTCATTTTTTTAAATAAAAAAAAATTCAAAGCAGCTGAAAAATAACACAGAATCGTAACTAAATCAGCAATTCAAGAAAATCCAACATGCACCCATCTTTTTTCATCATTAGTTTTTGCACTTGAATTCTAAACAACATGCACACTTCTATAAATATTAAATTAGCAAATCAGTAAAAGCAAAACTAAATCACTGACACAAAACCATAACAATCCAAACACAGACAATAATTGGCGTAAAAATAACATAAAATCCATGATAAAAAAAATAACTTTTAAATCACTGATCATCACAAACTTACTAAGAAAATCTTTCTTTCAGTTCTCACCAAGAGAGAGCAAAAAATACAAAACAGAGAGAAAGAGAGGTGTACTTATGCAATGAAAGGTGTCAAAGAAATGGGGAAAAAAAGCTCTTTATAAGTAAATATATTCCAGACACAAAAAGCAGTAAAGATTCTTGATTTTTTTACCTTATTTTTTTGGGTACTAAATTTATTATTTTCCCATTTTCTTTGTTTTTTTCTTTTTCTAGAGGGAGAGAGATTTTGTAGAAAGAGACAGTGTGTGGGTGATGGATAAGAGAGTGTGTCTCTAACAATGGTATGTTTTCGGTGCGGGTGTGAGGGAATGTATGTACATGTACGCGGCAGAAGCTCATTAGGTGGCGATATTATACTACTTATTTGGATGTTTTGGTTTGGTTTTACCCTTATGTTTAAAGTAAATTGCAGTTTTACCCTGTGGGGTTTGACCTCCTGTGCACGTAGAGGAGATAGGTTTGGACCTTGGACATATCTGGAGTGGTTGAAGTTCTCCACTGATCATTCACCGTCTGACGTGTGTACATAATTAATATTAAACTCGATTTAACTCGTGAATCTTAGTTTCTAAGGATCGTAAATATAGAATTAAGTTTTTTTTAAAATTATTTTAAATATTCATACCATTAAATTTGGTTAAACTAATAATTCAATAAAATCTAATTAATCTATTAGATATAATTAATTTGACTAAACCTAGATAAGTTCGGTCAAATCAACTCTAATTATTTTTAAAAAATAAATAAATGAAGTCGTTTGGGAATATTACACTAGAAATACCTAATAATCTTTGGTCCGCTCTTTATGTATTATTTTGTTCTAGCAAAACCATAGATGAGTATTTATGTTATACCGAGGTTTTTTTTTTTTTTATTCGAGGAAACCTCACCTCACCGGAAAGTGCACTTTGTGGGCTCAGGTGAGGGAGTAAAACCCCGGCTGTTTCAGGCTCTTACAAGAGGTGCACGCCCTGACTCGAACTCGAGACCTGTTGTGCAGATCTCAAACCCTTTACCATCACGCTACGCCCTTGGGGACCAATGGTCTAGTGGTAGAATAGTATACCGAGGTTATTGATCAAGCCTCTTAAGAACTCTGTCCTTATTAAATTCATAGTGTTTTATAAAATTCTTAATTGAATTTCTACATTCATGTTTATTAAGGAATTTTGGAAACACGGTATCAAATTTTAGTGAAATGACATAATTTAAAAAAATATTAAAAAAATAGCATAATTTGAATATATTTATTATTAAAATCACGATTTTAAACTGTGATTATCAAAATAGAACCGCAATTCTGAATATCAATTACAATGGGCATAAAACTTCATCAGTTTTTTATGTCTACCGCTCCTTTAAAAAAAAAAAAACTCTAGAACCTTAAAAGCCAAAACTAGAACAGCTTTCAATTGCTGAAAATCGCCTTCAATCTTCTATCAAAACACTAAAACAATCTTCTCTTTGTCTTCACAAATCTTTTTATTTATTTTTTTTTGTTGTAATTCATCAACCCAATTTGGGATTTACAACCTGCCCTCCATGACAATCGGTAGAACTACATCCCTAATATAAAAAAATTAAGGTAAAATAGTTGCATTTTTTTGTTAGTTTATGGGTTTTATTGTTGGATTGAGGAATTTTAAATTTTGATTTATGATTGTTTGTGTGGTGTTTGATAATTGGGTGTTTTGTTGATGTTAAAATAATTTCGGGTTTGGGTCAAGCAATCATGTGTGTCTCAATGCAATTGGAGTTCTTTATGGAATCAATTAGGTTTGAATTAGAAAAATTATGGCCTAAGTTGAATTTTGGGGTTACTTGCCATATTTGAGAATATTTTTTAAACTAAGATAAAAAAAAAATTAATTGATGCAATTAGTTAATTTTTCAATCAATTGATATTATTAATAAAGTTATAATCGAAATCATAACAACTACAGTTTGCGTTAAATTTTGGTAAAAATTATTGTAATTAGGGATTTTGTTTCAACAAAGTTAATGTAGGTTTTAATTAATGCAATTAGATATGTTTTCATTGATATTATTAAGGTCAAAATAATAGAAATTAGGATTTGTATTGAATTTTGAGACTAATAATTTTTTTTATGAAATAGGTATTTTTATTTTACAAATTATATCTTTCAACTTTTTATGTTGTTTCATTAAGGTGGCACTGTTATTCATTGTACAAATAATAGTATCACTAACATTAACAAAAGTACTAAGTTCTTAAATGCTACTAGAGGTATGTCATTTGAAGATACCAAACAAATTATATGTGGAAGACTTGAGTTGAATTATAATAATGTTGAAATAAATATCACTTAGAGGTGTCTTGTTAGGGAACATCTGTATCGATTACATGTGATATGAATTTTGGGAATATAATGAAATATTTCATCCAAAATGGATTAAACATGATGGGGTTGTTTATGATTAATCGATCTAAACGTATAAGTTCCTATAATATGGAGCATAAAGACACTACTATATTTGTTTCTATATATGCTCGACCACTTAGACAAGCATCACATTCTACTATGTTGGCACGTCTAAGACGGTGAAAAATATGTTTATGAGAATTTATGATAAAGGTAGGATTAACACTATATACAGTGATTAGTGTAGATGACTTCTCTAAACCTAATGATAATAAAGATGAGGGTGTCATGAGTTTAGTTGAAATATTAGATAATAATGATAAGATAATAAGGCTTCATGTTCTAGAATTTGATTATAATACTATAGTTAATGATATGGTTTCTAATGATTGGTCTATTTATTGTAGGAATTCAGTTGGTAGTGTTAATTTGGTAGTTGGATAAACTTTCATCACTAAATATGATTTAATGAATGTTATTAAGAAATGACACGTTGCACATTCACTTGAATATTGAGTTCAACATTCATTCAATTATATATGAAAGAGGTATGTCATTTAAAGATACCAAACAAGTTATATATGGAAGACTAGGGTTGAATCATAATGATGTTAAAATAGATATTACCTAAAGGTGTCTTGTTGAAAAACATCAATATTTTTCTATACCAATTACATGTGATATAGATTTTAGGAATATGATAGAATTGTTCGTCCAAAATGGATCAAATATAATAGAGTTGTATATAATTAGTTGACCTAAATATAGAAGCTCCTATAATATAGAATATAGATATACTACTGTATTTTTACTCATATCTGCTCGACCATTTAGATAAACATCGTATTATATTGGTGTTGGTACGTTTAGGACAGTGGAAGATATGTTTATAAAAGTTTGTGATCACTTAGACAAGTAGGATTAACATTGTATACAGTGATTAACATAGGTTTACTCCTCTAAACTTAGTAATAATGAAAATGAGGGTGTCATGACTTTAGTTAAAACATCGAATGACAATGATGAGATAATGAGGTCTTTTGTTCTAGGATTTGATTATGATACAAAAGTTGATGACATGATTTATAATAATTGGTCTATTTATTCTAGAAATTTAGTTGGTATCGTTAATTTGGTAGTTGGACAAACTTTCACCACTAAAAATAATTTAATAAATGTTGTTAAGCAATAACACATTGCACATTCACTTGAATATCAAGTTCAATGTTCAAACCATATATTTATTTAATTACAATGTGTTCATGCACATGAATGTTAATGATACTTACAATAAGATACCATAAAAGGTTTAATTCCTTTTAAAAAAAAAAGTTGAAAGGTAAATACACATGTATCAATATATAACCTGATCCAAGATATATATATATATATATATATACACACACACACACACACACACACCATATAAAAGCAGAGTATTCAGTACGTGACGTTGTTATACCTGAGAATGATCTAAAAGATCGGGTCACAGGTTTCCAGCCTATATACTGATTTTATAAAAGAACAAGAACAAAGGAAAACAGAATATATACAGATTTCTGATGCGAATGATCAAGGCAAGACCAACAATGTCAAGATCCTTGATCAAACACAGAGCATACTTAAATATAACAAGAATAAAAAAGAATAAGAACAGATATAACAAAAATGCAGATAAAAATAAGATTAGCTTACTTAAATTTGTAATGAAAATTAATACAAGAGATATTGGTTACAAAGGAGAATGGAGATGGGTTACAGATATGAGTTATAGGGGAGAGTAAAATTTTTTGTGGAAAAATTGGTCTGTCCTCTGTGGATTTTGAAGTGGCCTTTTATAGACGAATTGGCATGGAAAGGGCCAAACTATCCTGATGAAAAAGCTCTTCAGCACCCATGTGAACCCATGTTGTATTATCTGTCTTGATTGGATGACGACAAAATAGAAATTGTCCATGTTTTTGGTGAAGCTTCCTTTGTTGTCGTCTTGTTACCGACACTTGATTTGTTGGTTTGTAATAGCAGGTAACATTTGTAGAAAAAGGCCTAAAACAGATGGGCCTAAAGACAAAAGGACTCAAAACATATGAGTCTAAAAAGAAATGGGCTCTAAACAGATGAGCCTAAAAAGGCCTGAAATACTTTTTTTTTTACGTCGCTTGATAGATTGCAGGATACCAAAACAGTCATCTTCATTATCATTGCCAAGGGAAATGGCAGGAGATGTCGAGCCAGATGAGCTGGATTGGGACAAGACCGTTTCTGGGTCTTGGCTTTGTATAATTCCTTGTACTATTTATAGGTATTCTTTCTCAATTCTAGCAGAGGCAAAGAGAGCTGTCGTTTGAGCATTTCGGGCTAAAAACTTTGATTGAGGATGAGGATCAATGATGGGAGCTTTTTGATGTTTTTGTAACCATTCTTGAACAGCTAATTTTGAACTTTTGGACTCAACTGCAAAGGAATCCCACCACTTGATTTTAAATTTGCGAACAAGTACTAGATGTCCATTTTATAGATTATAATCATAGAACCATGAACATACCCACGGAATAAAAAATTTTGTACAGAAGATAAGGAGGGAAGAAAACTTTCTTTCAAAAGGAGCTGGTTGGAAATTATTTTTGAAATGTAGATAACCATTTTCAACTAAAGGATGTTCTTTAAAAGGAACCAGAGGGGGAGATTTGTAGTATTCATGGTACTGTGGAAGTAGAAAAGCCAAGAATGGCTATGATTTTGATTTTAGATAAGGAAGGCATTAAACCATGCTTGTTGGTAATCCCAATGTGTATAGGTAGTATTGAAGTCTTGGGGGCTTGTTCGGTAGTGCATGGGGAAGGAGAGAGGTTGATGCAAGGGTTGCCCCCAATCTTTAGGGTGGATGACTTTATGAATAATGCATGTAGAGTATGCCGATTCAGTGTGATCAGAATGTAGTTTGAAGTGTTTGAATTTGACAGAATCGGTAATTTCAAGGATGGTTGCATAATAGGACTGTGGTTGAGCTAGATTCCAAGGTTTGTAGTACCATTTTGGAGGGAAAATTTTTGAAGCAGCAATGGAAGGGTTTTCATGGTAAAATCCTTCTTCCATAGTTAAAATATTTTGGAAAGCAGTTTTGAAAATATATTCGGATTTGATTTTTGAAAAACTAGTTTGTTGTAAGGAAAGGAGGGGTTTTGAAGATGAAATGCCTCCTTGGGGTTTTGAAAGTGATTTGGAAATACTACCTGTTTGAGATATGAAGTCATTGGAGGCTTGTTGGGACACTTTTTGCAATGCCAAGAGTAATTCTGGCGATTTGAATATAGTGTCAACCCAATGTTGAACTGCGTCTGTTTGTACCTATGGTGGTTTTGTAGCTTCTTCGTCTTTAATAACTGCCTTATACCAAGATTTGATAGGTTTGACGGCTAGGATGGCTGAAGACATGAGTTTTGTAGAAGGCTTGGGGCTTTCTGGTTTTGTAGGCTGTGTTTGAGGGGCTTTCCCTTGTCTTTGGCTTTTGCTTTAGGAGGCATCAGGACCTGTTTTGAAGGAATTCTCGGGTTAGAAAATCAGGGATGGAATTTGATTCTCCTTTAATGTAAACAATATCGAAATCAAAAATACTTAAAATGGCTTGCCATCAGGCAAAAATCTATTTAGAAGTAAGATTTTGGACATCTTTTTGGAGAACTTCTTTTGCAAATTTGCAGTCCACAAGTAAGAGAAATTTTTTATTTAATAAATCACTTTGAAATTTTGTAATACAAAGAACAATTAAAAGGATCTTATTTTTTATAGTAGAGTAATTTTTCTGGCAGTCATTCCAGTGGGTAGATGTATACTGGAGTATTTGTTCTTTGTTATCTTGTAGCTGTTTAAGAATTCCACCATACCCTAGGTCAGAGGCGTCAGTCTCTACAATCTCAGGAGCTAAAGGGTTAGCTAAATGGGGGAGAGGAATAGTTTGGACATGTTTCTTAATCTGTTTGACCAGGTTGGTATGGAGGTCAGACCAAGAAATGGGGTTGGTTTTTAGTATGTCATGTAAGGGTTTGGATAGATGACTAATATTGGGATAGTAGTCCAAAACATAATTAAGGCTGCCTAAAAATCTTTGCAATTGGGTTTTATCAGTGATTTTGTCAGGAAACTTATTTGTAAAGTTTAAAGATCTCTCTATTGGTGTTACGGTACCTTGACAGATGTAATGACCTAGGAAACGAACACGGGTTTGAAAAAGAGAAATTTTTGTTTTAGTAACAACTAAACCATTTTGTTTGGTAGTATGGAAGAAGGTATGTAGATGCTTGAAATGTTGTTCCATGGAATGTGAAAAAATGAGCACGTCATCGATGTAAACAATGCAGAAGTTTGAATGTGCACTGAATATGTCATTCATGATGTGTTAAAATTCAGAGGTTGCATTTTTTAAGCCAAAGGGCATTACATTCCATTCATATTGGCCAAAAGAAACTGTAAAAGCAGTTTTGTATCTATCTTTGGGATCAATATGGATTTGCTAAAATCCAGATTTCATGTCAAACTTTGAAAATATAAATGCGGAGTGTAATTTTTGTAATAAATCTTTTTTGTTAGGGAATGGATACCTGATCCATTTTAAAGCAGAATTTAAAGGTTTGTAGTTGATCACCAGTCTTGGTGTGCCCCTTTCGATATCAGAATTTTTATTGACATAAAAGGTCGCACACGACCAGGGTAATCGAGACTTTTGGATAAGACCTTTAGACTCGAGATCGTGGATTTCAAGTTTGCAATGTTGTTCTAAATCTGCATTCATTTGTATAGGTCTTGCTTTTGATGGTATGAGTTTTTCTGAAAATGTATCTTCATAAGAAAGATCAACGATGTGTTGTTTTCGCTTCCAAAAAGCATTAGGTAAGTTTGAACATATCTGTTGTTCAATCTTATTTTGGAAATCAAGGATTTTCTTTTGTAAATCAGAACTTTGTAATTGTTTGTTGATACGACAAAAAGAAACATGGTTTTGTAAATCATGTAGATGGAATTGTTTCCCATGAATCAGTGCATTGATATGATAGGTCTGTATGGAACATGCTTTAATCAAATTTAAATTTCTAGTCTTTGATTTTTCTAAGAATGGAAAAATAAGTTTGGTGTTGTTGATTTTGGAAGTAATACAATTATGATGTGCTTGATATGGAGTAATCATGTCAATAAATGGAGTGCCAAGAATGATGGTATAATTGATGTCTTTTGTAACAACAAAAAATGTTTTAAGAGAAATGCCTTTGTTGAAAACGGAGGCTTGGGTTTTTCCTGAAATATGTAATTTGGAATTATTAGCAGCAGAGAGTTTTTCAGAGGTATTTTATAAAAATCTTTTTGGAACCACGCCTTCTTTGATACAGTTTAAATCTGCACCTGTGTCAAATAAGGCAATAGTGTCAAGCTTGAAATCTTCTGAGAAAACAAGATAAATTCTAATTAAATATTTCTTGGAAGATTTAAGAAATCATCTGGAATATGCTCAATACTTGTAAGTGTATGTGGTAATGCATGAGATTCAATGGTTTGATCTTTTGTATCAGACTCAATATCAGACTGGCTTTTAATTTTGGACAGAAGGTGTTGTAATATGGCAAAGTCTTTCTGTTAGGCCTGCTTGAGGATTTGCAATTCAGATTTGAGGGTTTTGATTTCAGAATGTAATTCTGGAATGGTGACTATGGTTTTGGATTTCTTTTTGCCAAGGATCTTTGTAAGGTCATAGGTATTGGTGCTGGTAGAAGGTAATATAGAGCGGTTAGGTGGGGGTTGCTCTGGTTGGCTAAAGTCTTTCAATAATTTATCCAAATAGGTTTTTTGAAGTTGAGGATCATCAAGTCGTTTGATAGCCTCAAGAATGAATTCCTGATCTTGGGTCAAGACATTGATTTGTTTAGAATTTGTAGAGGCATCTGACGTAACACTAGTGGTTGCTATTTCATCGATTTGAAATTCTTCTTCAGAAGTGTCTGAAGGAGAGTGATCAGTGTCTATAACCTCAATGTAGAGATTTTGTATTTGGTTGATGGTATCTTCATCTATTTATAGTTCATAAAGTTTGGTATTGACCTTGCAGAAATGGGATATATGTCCTTTCTGGTTTAGAATGGAATTGTTGTCGGTTTTTATGTACTGATCGTCTACAAGGAGATCTCTGGCTCGAATATTTTTTGGGTTGTCAACAGTTTCCACTACAAGAGGGTTTTTTGGTGGAAAGGTCGAACTGGTGGCAGAAACTACCAAGTTCTTGTATGGTACGTTTCATTTTCCACTTTAGGTGCTTCTGGAGTTTAAGATCCTGACAGATCTTCAGACCTTCCTTTTGAGTAAATCTTACAAGTTCATCATATATGAGCTGGTCATATGGTATGGTTTTTGTTGTAAAGGTATCTTTGATTTTGTTTCTAACCTTTTCTCTAAGAGAATAGGTAGTCCTGCAAGGAATTTTTCTTTACAAAAGGGTTGGTTTGAATCTTCCCTAAGCATGACACGGGTAAGGAAGGTGTTTTTGTACCATTGAAAGTCACTTAGCTTCTTACATCTAAGGTTGGAAAGGAGTTCAGCATTTTTGTCTTTCAAATGGGAAGGGTCTCCAACAAAATATAAGGAAATTGTAAGAATAAGGGTTGACACAGCGTCTTGGATAGTGTTTCCGGATGGGTCAAGGATGGGTGTTTGGTCCTCATATTGTGAAAAGAGTTTAGGATATTTAGGTGATCGGTTTCAGTGAGATGGTAATCCCACCATCCTTTTAACTGGGCAGAGAAACCAGCAATAAGGAGCTCAACAATAACTTTATCTGGGGTTCCTGTTTGGGTTTTGTAGGCATTGGCTGCCATAGTCATTTGTTGGAGGGTGTTGAAGATATTATATTCGGACAGTCCATCTATATTCCATTCATAGAGGGAAGAGGCATTATATTTGTGTTGAGTAAGGATAGTTGGTTCAGTAGTTATGGAAATGTCTAGGGCAATGGTTGTTTTGAGAGTTTGTCAGGTAAGTCTGTTTAGGGTAAGAGGTTGGTTTGGAGAAGTACCTTCATCAGAAGACTCCCCGGAGCCATTTTGTAAAGTGTTGACTTGATTTGTGGAGGTAGAAGGGTTGGTTATTTATGGTGTGTCTGGGACAGTTAAAGACGAATTGTCAAGGTGTTGTAGATGTGTTTTAATAGCTCTAAGAAAATCTGTTTGGTTTTCTTGGATTTGTGTTTGGCTGGTTTTTGTAATTTGGTAAGGTTTGAAGACTGGGTTTTTTAGTTTTAAGTCAGTTGAGGTTTTAATGCCAACTGAACTTATAGTAGTTCTTTGTATTTGTTTCTCTAGTTGTGTAAGCTGCTTTCCCAAGGTATTAAGGTTGGTGTTTGTAAAGTTGTTTTGGTTAATGATGTGTTTTGTATTGGAAAGGGCGTCATCAGTAGATAATTTGTAAGGAGCTGCCTCGACAGTCTGGTTATTGTGGGTTATCTGGATATTTCTCAAAGGTGGATGTTCAGATTCAACTGTAGGTCCACTGGTGAGGTTCCATATAAAGGTTTTTGACCTTGATGTGACCGGGCATGCATGTTTAATGGATGCAAAAAGATATGGAATGTGATGCTCAGATGCATAATATAATTCAAACCAATCAAAAAATAGAATCTGTATTTTGTGTAACTCAATGAAATTATAAAATTGTTGTTGTATTTCACTTCTGTGTTCGAGAAAGTTTTGAAAAAACCAAATTCGTTTTGTAGAGTTACAGGTCGAATAAAAATCCTCTTTGAAAAGAGTTTTGTCAAGAACAAAATGTTTCTCTGAAGTCAAAACATTCAGCTCGTTTTGGATATTTTCAGTAATAGCTGAAAAGGTTGGTGAATATTTGTAGTATAGTCTGCATTTTGGAAATTAGGAGAAGGGATATCGGATGTAGATTTTCTTGGAAGGTTTTTGTGATAAGGGATATTGATAACAGAAGGGATTTTGGAAATTCTTCCCAGATCTATTGTACTGAAAGAGGAAGAGGCTTCTGAGAATCTGGAACTTGTAAAGTGTTGGTGGAAAGATAGTTTGACTTTTCTATATGTGTATTGGGTAATATTTTTAATTTGGACATTGGGTTGAGGTGGTAGTGGTATTTCTGGTGGTGCTGCACCTTCAAGGATCCAATCTTCTGATAGGGATATGTCTTTCCATTGGATTGCTTTTGGGACAACAGTGTTTGAGCGGGATAAATCTGTTTGTAGTAGGAGTGTTTAGCCTTTATGAGATTGAAATTTGTGGTTGCTGGCAAAGGCTGAGAACATGGCTTTGTAATGGATTTTGAATATGAGAGCAACAGGGATAGATCCTTCGAGCATATCATAATTGTGGGTCTTTATTTGTAGTAGCATACTTTGCAAGATATTTTTGTCTTTGAGGGATATGGTTATGTTTGGATAACAGTCGAATGATACCAGACCACTACAAAGGCTAGACTCAATAGAACTGAGGAGGGAGTCTTGGAAGTTTTGAAACCTAGCATCACGGAGGACAATTAAAATGGAGGTGTTTAACCCTTTTTTTGTAAGGGGTTTTATTCCGACTTGGATAAGGCCAACATGAATATATTTATAGTTCCAGGCGAGATGTTTTTGTAGGGATTTTTGAGAGAGGAGTTGAATGGTTTCAAAAGGTTTGGTAAGCTGAATATCTCGTTCTTCAGTTTTGATAGTAAAATCTGTTTTGAAAATATCATATTTAGATTTTTGGTAAATCTGTGTTTGAGAAATTTTTGGAATTTTCCAGTCATCAATGTTTTTTGTAAAGTCTTCAATAGTTATTTCTTCACTTTGTACTATTCTTCTGCTTTCAGAAGATTCAGAGGTAGAGGAAGCCGAAATAGAAGTAGTCCTGTGAAAGACGGAATCCATAAAAAGAAAAGATAAACTAGGAAACAGGCTGCAGGTTATATGGATTTATTACCCTAAAACTCAAACGGGACTTACACCATTCAGTTGCATACCTATAGTCTAATGGTCTCTTGTTCTTTCTAAGAATACTGACTTTTATGTTACTATTCCTATCCAGATCCCAGTAGGCTCTGATACCAGATAAAAGCAGAGTACCAGATAAAAGCAGAGTATTCAGTACGTGGCGTTGTTATACCTGAGAATGATCTAAAAGATCGGGTCACAGATTTCCAGCCTATATACTGATTTTATAAAAGAACAAGAACAAAGGAAAGCAGAATATATATATATATATATATATATATATATATATATATATATATATATATATATATATATATATATATATGGATCAGGTTTCAAATAAATATCCAAAAACAAACTTATGCATTTAATTTAATATCTATGGAGCTTAAGTGAAATTGTCATCTTTGTTCACTTTTTAAAGTTTTTTTTTCCTTTATTATCAATACAAGATGGCAATCGTGTTGGAATTTATTTTATTAAAATATGATTAATGAACACATTTGAGGCTAAATTTAAAATGGGGTATACTCACTTTTAAGGTTAAAACTTTGTTGAAAATTGTTTTTAAACAAAAGTTCTTTTATATGAAATATTAACATGATTAAAATAAATTATGTAAGACTAAGAAATTAATTTCAAATAACCCTAGTTGACATGTTTTAAGGACATAAAATCCTCTATCTCATATAGAAATGAAATGAAATGTTCTTGTAGTTTATATAGTGGGAAGTTGAAGGCTCATAACTAAATCTAAGTAAAGTAGTATTTGTTTAATCCACATGCACATGCACATGCACATGCTCGGGCGTGGGCTTTGGGCCTTGGGCTTTAGGTTCTTAATCTTAGATATTAGACATAGGTTTGGTTTGATTTTTTTTTTTTGGTCTTAGATTATGAAATGTGAATGTTTCTTTGAGAATTTTGATAAAGGCTGAATTTTGTAAAGCATTCATATATCTAGAAGTTATTCAGAACCAAAATGAATACAATAGTGAGAGAAAAAAAAAATCTCTAAGTGTTCAAAGTTAAAAGCTACCTATTCCACCAAATTAGTATATCTCTACAAATCTTCAAGTCTTTATACTGGTCAAAAAATCTTCATTTAAGTGGAGGATTATTGGAATTTGTTTTACTAAAACATTGTAATGAGTATATTTGAGGTCAAATTCAAAATAGGGTATATTCACTTTTAGGGTTAAAATTTTGTTGAAAATTTTTCTCTAACGAAATCTCTTTAACATGAAACATTAACATGATTAAAATAAGTTGTAGGTGAATAAGAAATTAATCTCAGAGAACCTTAGTTTGACATATTTTGTGAAACTCGAAATCTTCTATCCCACATGGGGAAGATATAGATTTTCTTGTAGTTTATATAGTGGAAAGTTGAAAGGTCATAAATAAGTCTAAGCAAAGTAGTATAGATTTAACCCACACGCGCGGGCTTGAGCATGGGCTTTAGGCCTCGGGCTTTGGCTTTGGATCTTGGGCCTCAGCCTCTAGGTTCCAAGTTCGAGGTCCTAGGCATGAGTTTATAGTTTTGTCTAATCTAGCCTATGAATATAATCAATTTTTTTCTAGAAGAGTTTTTTCAAATCTCTACAATTCTTTTCAGCTCAAAACAAATTTAAAGCTAAAACATTCAAGTTTAATTATGGTTTTATGACAAGTAATCAAAGTTGATAATGATGGAAATTAATTCTAGTAATTATCATAATTAATTCTTTGTTTGTTTTAGTTCCACAATACACTATAAAAAAAAGGTTGAAAGAAGAGCTTTCTACATTGATTTTCTAGATTTTACAGACTCTTCCTCACTTTTATTTTCTACTTACTCTTTTTTTTAGGTAAAGTTTCTTCTTTGATTTTCCTTCCAATCTAGAGCTAAGTTCAATTTTCGTAGAAAGATATTTGAGTTACAATTTTTTTTATTCATTCACCTTATTTAGATGTGCATCTAAATAATGTAGTGATGTTGGAATCTTGAAAAGCTTATTGTAAACATCGTTTTATACAAAGAGCAATAAAGATTTAAGAATAAATGATTAACTCTTTACAACAACAAAGCTTGATCATTTTTTTTAAAGTGCTTCAACAAATATCCTATTTTGGTTTCATTTAATCTAATACATTAGCATGCATATAAGGATTTTTTTTCAATTTCTTATGCTATTTTGGATATATGCATGGCATGCATGCTAAAATCTTCATATGGTATAATTACGTGTTGTTTGCAAGTTTACACTGATGTATAACATTGTATTCTTGTAAACTAAATTGTTATGATAAATTAAATATTTTTTATTTTTATTTTTTCGACATCAAACTATAACTACTCCGACATGAGAAAAATATTTTCCTTGTGAAATATAAAATTGTCATTGGTATTAAAAAAAATGTAAAATGGAACGATTTAGGAATGTTCCAAGAAACTTGAATTACTAATAGATTAAAAAAATGAAAATCATTCTCTAATTAGTCCATCTTAAAAGCTTTCATAATTTTCCTACCACTGTTCTGTAATTAACAGAGGACAGGAAAAACATTTCATTAATTCCGACTAGCTATGGCATGATTTTGTTTTTTCTGCTTACAAGTTGCATATAATTCATTGTCATATAATTTATTTTTATTTTTTCCTGATTTTGTTATGGCGGCTACTACAAGTCTTTCTAATTAGAGTATGCACGCAATTTTCTCAATGAAATCAATTTCTAAACTTCTGTTTTTTTCTGATGAACACCTCCCTCTCGGGCAAGAAGTTACACAGGCGATTTCTGTCAAATGACCTTGTCAAAATCTTGGTGTGTACTCCCTTATTTCAACGTTGGCAAGACAAATTTTATTTGTCAATCATGGAGGAAACCAGCCAACGACACTCACTTTTATGTATCATGAAAGGGAAAAAAAATAAAAGCCAGCCAACTCTCTCTTTGTGGAGGGTCAGAAACAGAGATGAGTAATGAAAGATAGGCATAAAGGGCACGTCCACTATCATCCACAGATTCCGATCGTGATTGATATAGAATCTTAAAAGGTGCTTAGTCACAGAAAGGTCGATCTATTGTAGACACTTGGCATCTTATGTCAATAAATGTGGTCGGTATCTTATCATTATCTGAAATAAGACTATAGTAATTCAGAATTTACTGTGGGATAAGACACCAAAACGGAGACAAATTGTAGTAATTATGGCGGTGAGAGTTCTTCATTCTCTTTGTCATGCCTGCCAACACACCAAATCCGGATAGTTCGTCGGAGAAAATTCGTGTTCTGATAATCTTTCGTGATAAAAATGAGCAGATAACAAGCCACTGATCGGGAATGTTGATAATAGTATATCCTAGTTTGTTTACAGATTCTAGTGTCTACATGCATTTCATCAGGAAACAGAGAAGTGATGGACAGAATTTTCTAACCATACAAAGCTGTTGAATTTGTTTACTGAAAAGGATAGCCCTCTCCAGATTTAGGAAGTAGAACATATCTTTTCACTGTGGCAGTGAAACTTGGAAAAAGATTGATGACATCAGCCAACTTGTACCGACAAGGCATGACATTATTCTCAAAGATCCAGACAAGATAACATCCATTTCCTGCTAAAGCTTTCCAATGCCCGTTTTCAATCAGAAGAGATGGGCTTTTGGCATAATGAATTCGTATGGCTTAGCGGGGAGAGAGACAGAGAGAGAGAGAGAGAGAGATGGATTATTAGGAAATTCTGTTCCCTGCGCTAAGTACGGAATGAAATGTCAACAACATTCTTGCAAGCATTATATGTACTCAAAGGAATTTGTCTTCTTTTTAGAAATAATATAATTATGAATTTTGGCATTTGTTTTTATTGTAGTAGTGTTAAAATTATAATTTTTAGTTTTTTTTTTAAGAAAATAAGTTTTTCTTAAATTTTTTTCTTTTTATATTTGATATTTTTATCATTTTACACTTTGTCTATTTATCAACATTATTTTTTCTTATCTTCACTTTTTGTTAATAATCTTTTAGTTTTTTTCTTTTTTTTTCTTTACACTTTTTTTGGGGAAAAAATATTATTTTTTATTTTTTACACTTTGAATATTTATCACTCTGCATTTGGCCCATTTATACCATTCTTTTTGTTTTTATCTTTATTATTTTGTAATTTGTTTTTTAAATTTTTTCTTTACACTTTTTTTTAAAAAAATTATTATAAAAAGACTAAAGAAATGGTATTACACTATAACATTTGCATCATTGTTAAATTCTTCTGTTATGTTAAATTAAAATTAGCTCGAGATCTTATATATTTTTATTAACGCAAATGATCTTTATAATATTTTGTTATATGTAAGCATCTACTTTTTTATTCATGATTATATTTTTTACTCGATGTCAAAAAATATGTTAGTAACACATATACATTAATTCTTTTGTGTTAGAAGAAATAATATTTGACCTGCACATTACCATATTTAATAGTTTCATGGACGGAAATTTCTATTGGTATTTACACTAGCAATCCATCGGTACATATGTTACCGATGGACTCACGAATGGAAATAGTCCATCAAAAAAACTCTTGTCGATAATTTATGGACCGTCAGTAAGTTCATTGATAATAAATATACTGATGGATTTATAGACGAAAAAGACAAGTAAAAAAAATTATCCGCTTTATTCCATCGGTATCTCCATCAATAAATTTAACATATCACCGACAAAAAAATCGTATGTAATGTTATCGGTGTTTTTATTTGTCCATCTGTAAATATAACATATCACTGATAAAATATCATCTATAATTTCATCAGTAAGTTAACAATAGTAGTGATATTTATAGTAATTCTTATTCAATTATCTTTGGAATATACCGACGGAGTTATTCTGTCGGTTACCCCGTCAATACTATTTTAAAAATATCTTTTATACAAAAAATATTGATCAGAAGTAGAAAAATAATTAAAATCAAATATTTATTACAAATTTAAATTTTTGTACATTCAAATACAATAAATCTAAAATAGAGGCAGTGCTAAAAGAGGAGGAGGAGGAGGATGAGGTTTTCATCGTCGGGACTGTGGGACCAATTAAAAGGTCCACATGAACCACTCATATATGATCTTATCTCCATTACTAATCGGCAAAGTTCTTTATATTCAGTAGTGAATGCTTCATATTTATCATTAAGATGGGTCGTCTGAACTTGTACTCGTTGGTCTAACATCACCGCGGACTCCGGAGTTTTAGTGCTCAGAATCGATTGCGAGTATCCATCAATCAAAGTACTATGGGTCATCTGCAAGTTCTTGATCGTAATGCCAGAGAGTTCGTACATCCAATTTCTATTGGGTTCACCGGATGATCTTGCCTCTAATCACAAATCCGAATCGATATCCTGATAGGTCAAAGGATCATCCTTGTATCTCTCCTTCAACTAGCTATTATATATATAAATTCATTAAATTCAAGGAAATAATAACTTAAGATAAAAATGGTTGAAAACCAGTATACCGTAAAGTATTGAGCTTGGTTATGCACGAACTATTGCACCTTTTTTTGGTGGTCATCACTCTGCATATGTGTTTCAACAAAAAGCTTTATCAGGCTTGACTCATCTCCAAGAACCGTAGCCTACAAGAAAAAAAAAGTTGTCAGTTAAATATATTTATAAAAAAATAACCAATAAAAATGGATTTAATAACAACCACTTAACCGCTTCACATGCGAAATGAACGGACTATTGTTACCGATGTGCATGGTAATAGAACCTTGAACACGCCGATTCTAATTTTTCACACCGAACTGTGACCATTGTGTGACACACGCAGACATCACGTGATGAATGGATTCCACCCATACAACCTTTGAGAAGTATGATGGTCTAAAATCCATCCACACTGTCATGTCATTCCAGCCTGAAAGCTCTCTTTTTTTTCATATTTTTTGGTTTTTTTAAGCACCTCATACAAAAAATCATGCAACCTATATGGTACAAATTAATTATTTGTTAGTAAATGAAAAATAAAATTTTATTATTTGAAATAAAAAAATTATCTTGAATTCGATCTTACTTATTTGCAGTGTGATTCTTCCAAACCCTCCTCACAACATTACTATCATCTCTCTCTCATTCAAACTTTCCCTTGAAGTAAAAATTTATAAAAGAAAAATTTCAATAATTTCAACAAACGGTCCAAATTAACATAAAAGAAATATTTAATAACCTTGAACGTTGAAAACCATGCATTGACCTGCGGTTTTCATTCAAGATATTTAGAAACCTGGCTTTATTAAAACAATGAAATTTCCAACGAAGATTTAAAGGCCGATATTATTATTCTCGCAACCTAAATGTTTGTAAACCTAAAATTGCAGTCGTTAAATGAAAGTATTTTTTCAAAAATTATTAAATATGTCGTTATGATAGCAAAACAAACTTACATTAAAAGATTTTTCTTCCACTAGGCCTCGTACTTGCTAGTGAATAGATTCCGTTGTAAAAGGACCCCCCTCGACATTGTGGCATCACAATCGACGAGCTTGCGTCGTGAGTCGATGCATGTGCCTTAAGTATCTGTTCTTGGTTGGCAACTAATGACTCATGGTCATCAGCATTGTTGCTAGAAGAATTAGTAGTGTGATCATGTCCTCGCGACGTGTAATAAACTTTCCTCTAGGCATTTACATAAATTTAAAAAAATTAAACCATTCCTACTTTTTCTTTAAAATTCGATAGCATCTCTTTATATGGGAGACTACCTAAAATTTTTAAACTTGCAAATACACAATATATATGCCACAAACAAGTTCATTTTATTCAATTTCTTCTAACAATTCGTATAATTCAATTTCATAGAAATTTTTTATTTTTTACGTGATAATATTTTTAATCATAAATTTACAAAAAGAAAATTCTAAATTTACAAAAATTCAAAATAATAATTAAAATTAATCCTACACAATTAATTGAAATTGAACAACAAAATTGAAAAAGAAAAAAACTAATATTCAACAAAATAATGCAAAAGGTATTACAATAATAATTAAAATTCAACACAATTATTTCTAAGTGATAATATTTTTAATCCTAAATTTAAATTCTAAATGGAATAAATACAAAATAATAATTAAAATTAATCATACACATTTAATTGAAATTGAACAAATTTGAAAAACAAATAACTAAAATTCAACAAAATAATGCAAAAATTATTTCAATAACTAAAATTCAACACATTTATTAATTCATAAAATTATTAAGAACATAAAACTGAACAAAAATAACAACATAAAAAACAAAAATAATACCAAAAAAAAAACAAAAAAGAAGAGAAAAAAGAATGAAAAATACTTACATTAATGTTGTGCTTAATTTTGACTGATAATTTAAAAAGAAAAAAGAAAAGAGATTGTTAATAAACCTAAAACAAAAACAATATGAAGAAAAATGAAGAAAGACAACATAACTGAGGATAAGAAGAGAATAAAATGCTTGATTGTGGCTAAGAAGAAGAGAGAGAAGAGAAGAAAGAGAGAGAAATGGTGTTGTGAAAGAAGAAAAAAAGAGAAGAAGATGAAGCCATGTCTGTTCTGATTCTAGTCTTTTAATTTAGTTTTTGCTGATGAATTTACTAATGTCTTTTCATTTTGTCAGTAAAGTCAAATGAAAATTTGTGACTTTCACGAAAATATTTAGAAAGCCCTTCTAAATATTACCAATGGCTTTTCATTCTACCGATGATGTTGTTGGGAAAAACTCAATAGTCAAAAAAACATTAATTATCAACGCATTGATAAGTAAATAGTTCTTATAGTCTTTAGAATATACCAACGAACAAATTCTATTAGTATATTCGTATATAATGAACATCATGAATAGTGCTAGGGAGAAGGGGGAACAAATCCAGTAGTCTCTAGAATATATCGACGGATACATTATGTCGGTATACCTATATGTAATGAACACTGTGAATAGTGTCAGGGAGAAGGGGAGCAGTTCCCATAGTCTCTAACATATACCAATGAACACATTTCGTCAGTATACCTATATGTAATGAACACCATGAATAGTGCCATGGAGAAGGGGAACAATTCTCATAGTCTCTAGAATATACTGACAGATACATTTTGTCAGTATTTTCATTGGTGTAAAATAGTGTCTAATGTTAAATTGTATATGTATTCTCTATTTATCCATGTTGCAAATACTTAAATTCACTGATGCACATACATCACAATAACATCAGTTCACATCACAATAATAACATAAATATTTTCTTATCATTCAATAATAAGGCTCCGTTTGTTTGTAGGAAAGTTGTTTCCTTTTGGAAAGTGAATTCCGGGGAAAGTGAATTCCTGGAAAGTGAATTCCAGGAAAGTATTTTCCGATGTTTGGTAGTGTTATGGAAAATGAACTGGAAAACACTTTCCAGTGTTTGGTTGTGTTATGGAAAATGAAATGGAAAATAATTTATTAATGAATTAATTATTTTTTGAAGTTTATCTAATATATATAAAATATTTAATATAAATATTTAATCACTTACAATAAAAAAATGAAATCTAAAAAGTATAATGATAAATTTTTTTATTAAAATATATAGTCATACATAGCTTATTTTATAAAATATAACTATATATGTCATATCATATTATATAGAAATAAGCTTGTGAAATATTTTTTAA